>ERZ824488.450-NODE-450-length-54232-cov-8.061668_pt1 | contig 54232 bp, 55 predicted proteins | sample MGYA00519936_ERZ824488 | MGnify/ENA primary metagenome ERZ824488 (study PRJEB31778, sample SAMEA3449153) | human gut metagenome | biome: human gut; feature: human-associated habitat; material: faeces | place: United Kingdom | collected 2010/2012 ... | reverse complement strand
CCGATCCGCTGACAGGATTTTTGCGCTAAGGAGGAAGCGGAATCATGAATGAAGAAAATCAGGTATATTTTATAGACAGTGACAAACTTCCACCGACAGCGCTGGAGAGAAAACACAGACTTGAGCAGGATCCGTCTTTTCGTACAAATCATATGGAATATATGGAAGGAATGCAGGTTATTCAATCTGATATAAAAGATAAAGTACTTCGGGCAATGGATGAGTATGATTATGACGCTTATACCGCAGGTGATGTGGAACGGGCGCTTTCCCATGAATCCTGTTCGATAGAAGATTTTAAAGCACTTTTGTCCCCGGCAGCGGCACCGTATCTTGAACAGATGGCAAGAAAAGCAGAGGAACTTACAAAGAATCATTTCGGAAATACGGTCTATATTTTTACTCCGTTATATATTGCGAATTACTGCCAGAATTACTGCATTTACTGTGGATTTAATTGCTACAATAATATCAGGCGTAAAAAGCTGACGTTTGAAGAAATTGAACATGAGATGCAGGTCATTGCAAAGACCGGTATGGAAGAGATCCTGATACTGACAGGAGAGAGCCGCGCATATTCTGATGTGAAATATATCGGTGAAGCTGTAAAGATTGCAAGAAAATATTTCAAGAATATCGGCATAGAGATATATCCTGTAAATGTGGATGAATACCGCTATCTTCATGAGTGCGGAGTTGATTATGTAACAGTATTTCAGGAGACATATAATCCTGTAAAGTATGAGACATTACATTTGTTAGGTCATAAGAGAGTATGGCCATACAGATTTGATGCACAGGAAAGAGCACTTATGGCAGGGATGAGAGGGGCAGGCTTTTCAGCATTGTTAGGACTTGATGATTTCAGAAAAGATGCTTTTGCTACAGGTATGCACGCATATTTATTACAGCGCAAATACCCACAGGCAGAGATAGCATTTTCTTGTCCAAGATTACGTCCAATAATCAATAATGACAGAATTAATCCTAAAGATGTACACGAAGCACAGTTATTGCAGGTCGTAACAGCATACAGATTATTTATGCCATTTGCCAGTATAACAGTATCTACAAGAGAGTGTGCACGTGTGCGTGATAATCTTATGAATATAGCGGCAACTAAAATATCAGCAGGTGTAAGTACGGGCATAGGAAGCCATTCAGAAGATATTGAAGAAAAAGACAGAGGCGATGAGCAGTTTGAAATATCAGACGGAAGAGATGTTAAGCAGGTATATGATGACCTTGTAAAAATCGGACTTCAGCCAGTTATGAGTGACTATATATACTGTGGCTGATTAAGATTAAGGAGATTAGGAATTATGCAGGACGTGATTGCAATTACTAACCGCAGGCTTTGTGACAGACCATTTTTAGAACAGATAGAAAGAGTATGCAAGCTTTATCCAGCAGCTGTTATTCTAAGAGAGAAGGATCTAAGTGATGCTGAATATGCTGCACTTGCTGCAGATGTTTATTCGGTCTGTAAGAAATATAACGTAAGACTGATATTGCATACTTATGTTGCAGTGGCAGAAAAGACTGGCATTAATGCTATACATTTGTCAATTGATAATCTAAGAAAATATCATAGTCAGCTTAAAGATAGTAATGTAGCTATAAAAGGTTGTTCAATCCATTCAGTTCAGGAAGCTGTCGAAGCGGCAGAACTTGGTGCTTCATACATTACGGCAGGACATATATATAGTACGGATTGTAAAAGAGGTGTTCCACCAAGAGGCCTGGAATTTCTGAAAGCAGTATGCGAAAATGTTAATATTCCAGTATATGCCATTGGTGGAATTAACATAGATGGCAGCCGCAGGCAGGAAGTACAAGAGTGTGGTGCAAAGGGAAGCTGTATTATGTCTGGAATGATGAAGGCATAAATAAAAACAAAGCTTGCATAATAATATTATAAAAATAATATAGTAAAAATAAGTTGACTTTTTGATAGAAAATGATACACTAATATTAGTAGTTGTTACTATTATTGGTGTATCATTTTTGATTTAAATCCAATAATGAGCGTGATTTATCAAATGGATATTATGTACATATAAAATATTAAACAAGTAACAGTATATAATGACAATATTAATTTAATGTAATTTGAATAGAGGAGTTACAATATGGCAACAGTAAAAAGAAGCAGACAAAGAGATGCAATCAGGAGCTTTTTGATGTCAAGCTGCTTTTTCATCGTTCCAGCTCCTTTCGCTTGGTGCGGTCCACCACGGCATTTTTGACCATCTCTTTGAACTGACTGAGTTTTGCCAGCACAGACGGGCGTTCCGTTTTCTCGGCCTTCTTGACCTTTTTGCTGGTGTACTCGGTAAATGCAGCGGTCAGCGCATCGGCGTCACGGCCTTTGAAAAAGATCAGGTACTTGGGCGGGGTGCTACTGCGGTCTTTCTTCACCGCATAGTCCACACCATATTTCCGGGCGATCTTCTCAAATTCCTTGATGGAGGGATCTGTGATCTCAATATTGGAGATCCCCTGATTCTGACCAATGAGCTGCTTGACGGTCTGTTTGCCGTGAGGTGTCACAGGAGCATCACGTCTTCTCTGCTTTTGCAGCTTCTTTTCCTTGCAGTGGGCCATGTACTTGCTGATGGCAGCTTTGAGCAGCCTGCCGGTAAACTTTGTTCCGCTGACAACCAGCGTTAAAGTCCTGTTTTCCACTTCTTCCTGCATTTTCATCTCCTCCTTTCCACAAAATGTGCAGGGGTGGTGCATTTCTTTCTAAGGCGGAACCACCAGCCGCCGGAGAAAATATTTCTTCATCGCTCCATCCCGCGGTTCTTTTTCTTTACCGGCTTCTTGTCCGGCAGATTCCACTCTTTCCGAAACTCTGCCACGCCTTTAGGGTCAAATGCCTTCAACTTTTCCAGATCAAAGGCAACAGCAGAATATTTTCCATAACCGGACTGCACCTGATAGGGAAGCACCTTCCCCAATTTGTTCTCTTTGATGAATCTCAGCAGGTCCTTGCTGATGTCACCGGAAATAAATGCCTCTCCAGGGTCCAGGGAATACCCTGGAAGGTTCACCGTCATATCTGCAAACGGCTCTGCTCCATCTTCTGTATGGGTAATCATGCCGATATAGAGCCGCTGATTATTCGCATACATTCCAAGTTGCAGCGATATGGTTTCTTCCCCGTATTCCCACTTGAAGGGTACTTTCTTTTCCTCATTCATATCGGATTCCTCCTATCGTATCTGTTCTTTGTGGTCATAAAACAAATCTCCATTTCTGACCTTTGCATGGCTGAGAATCTTGATCTGCCCCTTTGCCTGACTGTTCAGAGCTTTTTCATAGCCTATCTCTGACAAAAACAGGCGGGTTCGTTCTCCTTTCCAGCCCACCGGGGAGTCATCGGTCAGCACATCAAAAATAATCATGTGCCGGGTGTTCTCCGCAAATCGCTGGAGATCCATGTAGTCATGGCCGTGGTAGTTCTGCGCCCCGGCTTTCTGGCGCATTTCCTCCATCAGCTGACCGATTGTTTTGCCTTCCTGCATAAAACCCACTTCCTTTCTGTTCTTATGAGACCAGCAAGATCATCTCCCGCAGCTGGGCAAAATAGAGCTTGCCCTGGGGCGTGACCAGCGTGTAGGAACCGGTATGGCCGTGGTTGCAGTAGTCTTTGACGCAAAACAGCCCTGCATTTTTCACATTGGCATAAGGCAGCACATTGCCGGATGCCGTGCGGTACACAAACCGCCGTTCTATCAGAAACCGAACAAACCGGCGCTCCGGGACATCCAACTCTTTGGCGGTAGTCCTGAGATTGGTGCTGTGCTTTAAGTCGATGAACAGGTCATAGAAAGCGGCTTTGCCCTCCAGCTGTGCATTTTCCTTACGCAGAGAAATATTCGCTTCACGCTCAGCCAACAGGTCTGAGCAGAGCTTCATCAGAGCTTCCGGGGAAGTGGCAATCTCCCACAGCTTCTCTTTTGTGAGATAAGCCCCGTGCTTACGAATGGTAGGCAGGACCTCATCGAATACCCACCGTTCAAACTGCTCTGCCGATGGCAATTTGCTGTGAACAATCAGGCGGTACAAATCGCCTTCGGGGATAAAAGTCATACTGATTTTGCGGTCGGGGCTTTGTGGGTGAGGTGCGTCGCGTTTCACGACATACCTACAATGGCGGATAATTGCATCGCGGGGATTGCTGTACCCCAGCGCAGCGGCCACATCCGTTCCGCAGAACAGGTATTTGCCGTTTTCCTCAATGACACGGATACTGCCAAACTCCGGGTTTTTGAAAATTTCCATCTGGTTCATGTCGTGCCTCCTTTGGCATGATAAAAGGCAGCCTTTACCAGCCGCCTGCGTGCATATCGTGGTTGACCAATGAAGTGAAGTGATTGTTCATGGTGGTAGGCGCATTGAACAGCACCGCAAGCAGGTACTGCTTCATGTTGCGTACCTGGGTGGTGTTCTTTTGCAGACAGTCCATGACAAACTCGATGTGGGAGCTATCCAACTTCAAAAAGCGGGAACGCACGATCTCGTGAGGGAAGTCTGCCCCAGAGATTCGGGTGGTCTTTCGTTTGGCACAGACCGTTTCTACCAACAGCTCTACGATCTCATTTAGGTCATCCCGGTAGAGCGGATAACGCCGCTTCAGACAGTCATACTCGATATTCTCCAAAATCAACTCCCGATAATTTTCTATCTCTGTGACAGACATCGCATCCCTTCCTTTCCGTTCCGGCGGTATTACCGCCGCTGTTTCCCGGAAGGGAATGGAATCGGTATTTGATCCATGAGTATTTTGTTTTTGGGTATTTGATTTCTTAGTATTTAATTGTGTTGGATTTTCCGGTAACGGATTTACCGCTGACGGGTTTACCGTTATCGGGTTTTCCGACAACGGCTTATCCAACATCGGTTCTCCCTCGATGGGACGCTCAAAAATGGTATACTCATTGGCTGCGAATTTACCAGAAGCATCAGTTGTCTGTCTGCGTCGAATGTATCCGGCTGTTTCAAGCTCATTGACAGCAGAGCGGATTGCATCTTTGCTTTCTCGATTGATATAGCTGAGTCCTGACAGCGTATAATCCCAGTCATCAGGCAGAGATAACATTTGCGACAAGAGACCCTTTGCCTTCAAAGAAAGTCGTTTGTCTTTTAGATGAAAATTGCTCATAACCGTGTAATCGCCAGTGCGTTCTACACGAAAAACAGCCATTTACTTCACTCCTTTCATTTCTCAGGTATGAAAAAAGCCGCAATTCATAAAAGAATTGTGGCAGCGGTTAGGGTCTGTCTGTATCTTTTTTCTTGCGTCGGTAGGGGCGTTTTGGCATTGGTGGTTTATCAAACAGATCCCTTTCCTGAGAAAATGGTAAGGTTTGAAAAACACGGTCAATCTCGGTGGATTCCATATCACGCTGTGAGCGGCAATCTTCTTGAATAGCTTCTCGGATTTCTCTTACAGTACACATATTCATTCCTTTCCTTTCGTTGTATCGGTTATGAACGACGGTGTTTTTTAGGCTTGAAGTCGAGGATATGCCCCTCAATAACATGAGCATATCTCTTAATTTTGATTTCTCGACGCTGCTGGCTTTGCAGAGCTGACTGATACCCGTCCTCTGTGAGAAAAAGCCTCATTTCGTCACCAGGTTCTCCATAAGCAGTAGGGCGCAAGACAGTAAACTCAATCATCCAGAAAGTGCTGTCCCAAAATCGCTCCACTGCAAGAATGTTGTGGCCTTTCAGTTCCCTTGCTGCAATATCTTTCATAGGCTCTCCCTTCATCGTTCCTGATCTCGTTGGCGTTTTTTCTGCCATTGTTCCAGCAGTTTAATAATGGTTTCCTGCATTTTGGCCGGTGTATAGCTTTTGGGGAAATACTTTCGCAAGGTATCGCTGCTCAAGGTCACTTTATCCAGATCACCCTTTTTTTCCTCTGACATGATGGCAAGCATCACATCTTCTGACAATTTCCCTTCCTGGCTGAACTTTTTCATTCGCTGAGCCTGAGAGAGAGAAGGGGTAGCCTGCTCATAGTCCATTGTTTCCACCAGCATTTGCTGTTCGTCCGTTTTCAAAAAAGAGAGTTCATAGGCTGGGTTAAATGCGATTTTCTTTTCATCCACCATATCCAAAAGCTCTGGAATCAGTTCAGTCAAACGAACATATCGCATTACCTGGATACCGCTTCGTTCACCGGCTTCTTTTGCCACCTGGTCTCTGGCGCTCAACTTCTGTTCAACTTGAACAGAAGTCAGGTCTGTTCTTGCTCCTTGATGTTTAATGGCTTCCAGCTTCATTTTGTAGGCAAAGGCCCTTTCACTGGGGAGCAGATTTTCTCGCTGCAAATTGCTGTCAACCATAATAATTGTGGCAGCATCGTCATCCAAGTCGCGCACAATGACAGGCATGGTTTCTTTTCCGGCCAATTCGCTGGCTCTGCGGCGTCTGTGACCGGCTACCAGCTCATAACCGCCATCAGGCAGTGGTCTGGCAATCGCAGGAACCAAAACTCCATACTTTTTGATGCTGTCTGCGGTTTCTATCATTGCATCATCATCCTTGACCTTGAAGGGGTGATCCTTGAACGGATGCAGTTCAGATAGGGGAATTTCCTGAATTTTTTCCAGTTGCTCGTCTTGCCGACTTTCTTCTGTAGAAAACAGGTCATCTACTGAGGCCAGCTCTATTTTTTTCGCGCTGCTTTTCAAGTTTCAACACCTCCTTCGTCAGATTTTTGTAGCCCTCAGCCACTTTGCCATTAGGATCATGGGCATAAATGCTTTTTCCTTCAGCACTGATTTCTTTAGCCCTGACAGAATGAGGAATTTCTGATGTAAACACCTTGATCTTACTGCCATAGGTTTCGCGCAGAAGAGCGGAGATTTCTTTGGCAAAATTGGTTCGGCTGTCTACCATCGTCAGCAGAATCCCATCAATTTGCAGCTTGGGATTGATTTGTCTGCGAACCTTATTGATAGTTTGCAAAAGCTGCTCCAAACCTTTAGCTGGAAGATACTCTGCCTGGACGGGGATTATAACCCTATTAGCGGCAGCCAGTGCATTGACCGTAAGCATACCCAGGGAGGGCTGGCAATCAATAAGGATATGGGAGTATTGCCCCTTCAGCGTGTCCAGATATTGTCGCAGAATGGTTTCTCGGCTCATAGCGTTTACCAGAGATACCTCCATACCAGATAGCTGGATGTCCGCAGGCATCAGGTCTACACCCTCAGGGTGGTGCAGGATACCCTCGCCGGGACGGAGCGGCTCATCCATCAGGATGCGTCCCATAGCGTCCGACAGCGTAAAGGGCAGCTTGTCCGGCTGGGGATTGCCCAGGCTAATCGTCAGGCTTCCTTGCGGGTCTCCGTCGATCAGCAGGACTTTCTTTCCAGCCTGCGCCAAACCGATTCCAAGATTGGCACAGGTGGTGGTTTTGCCAACGCCGCCCTTCTGGTTGGCAATGGCAATGATTTGCGTGTTCATTGACTTCACCTCATTTCTAATTGTTGCTGTTGCTTCTGGAAATAGAAAAAGCCGCCACTCCAAAATAAAAAGTGAAGTGACGGCTCTTTCTATCGCCGGAATACGAGTTCCTGAAATGAAAAAAGCACCCAGCATTTATACTGTGTGCTACATCAAATTCATATTCAATTATTCAAATTAGCTCAAACTATGCCAAACTGCCACAGCCAAAAAACGAGGGGAAAGAGGGCTGAAAAGCACCCCAAAAATCGGCTCTCGGTTAACCACTTTGGGAACCACTTCCCCCTCTTTTTAGCCAGTTAACCACTTGCGGACCACCAAAAATCGGGTGAAAACAGCTCTCGTTTGATCAAATCAAGTCAAACTATATCAGTCCGTTTAGGTATAAGAAAACCCCGGAAAACCTTGATTTTCCGGGGTTTTGTAAACCTTTTGATATAGTCTGAGCAGTCGATTATCGTTTGCTGAACTGCGGAGCGCGACGAGCTGCTTTGAGACCGTATTTCTTTCTCTCTTTCATTCTCGGGTCACGAGTCAGGAAGCCTGCTTTTTTCAGAACGGGTCTGTAATCAGCGTCTGCCTGGCAGAGTGCTCTTGCGATACCATGACGGATAGCACCAGCCTGACCAGTTGTACCACCACCACGAACGTTTACAAGAACGTCGAATTTGTCAGCGGTCTCAGTTGCTGCCAGCGGCTGACGAACGATCAGTTTCAGGGTCTCAAGACCAAGATACTCATCGATATCTCTCTTGTTGATGGTTACTTTACCGGTTCCCGGTACTAAGTATACTCTTGCGATGGATTTTTTTCTTCTTCCAGTGCCGTAGAATTTATTAGCCATTGTTTCCCTTACCTCCTAATTAAAATGTTAATGTTTCCGGTTTCTGAGCCTGATGGTCGTGCTCAGCACCAGCATAAACATGAAGTTTGGTCATCATCTGTCTTCCCAGGGGGCCCTTCGGAAGCATGCCTTTAACAGCAAGCTCGATAACCTTCTCCGGTTTCTTGTTCAACATTTCTCTCAGAGTGGTTTCTTTCATTCCACCAACGTAATCAGAATGATGATAGTAAACTTTCTGATCCAGTTTCTTACCGGTTACTTTGATGTGCTCTGCATTGGTGATGATCACATAATCACCTGTATCTTCATGAGGGGTGAATACCGGTTTATTCTTTCCTCTCAGGATCTTTGCTACTTCAGAAGCCAGACGGCCTAAGGTCATGCCAGTAGCGTCTACTACATACCATTTTCTCTCAATCTTTGCTGGATTAGCCATAAATGTTTTCATGGATTTACCTCCTTGGAAATTTTCATTGCATTATAGTAAAACGCCATTACCGGGGCTTTGGCTTATGCGTTTACAAACTATGTCACAGTGATTTATTATATTATACGTTGCCACGCGTGTCAACCTTTTTTTGAAATTTTCTTTGCGGAATTTCGGGAGTTTTCCACATTTTCTGAAAAAAACCTTCCTTTTATCCACAGAAAAAAGGCATAAACACACAAACACTGTTATTATATCAGCTTTTTTCCACACGTCAAGCGAAAAATCCACATTTTCCACATTTTCTTCTAGTAATTTTACCCGTGTCTACGAGGATATCTTTCCCTTGCCTGCGAATGTCCCTTTCCTATGCTGTTCTGAACAGTCACGGAATCCCTCTTCATTCCGGACGGTACAGATAAACACCTCTGGCATAACCGGCCATATGACCATCCACCAGCCACTTTTTATACGCCCGCTCAAGACCGGTATTCTCCGGCAGGTTCTCAAAGCCCTTCTCTTCCGCTCCGTAGTAAATTCTCCAGAGATCTCCGTTGTCCTCGTTTGTCTCATAGACGTCGTAATCACTCAGGAAGGCGCGGATATTGGAGTGTTCCGGCAGGATCTCCTTATGTGCCGGGAAAAGCAGCCAGGAATTGCAGACAAAGACCAGCGGCTGATCCTGAAACTCTTCCTTATAAAATTCCGCCGCCTTTGCATAAGATGCCTTGAACGCCTCCGGATCCAACGGCCCGCAGGAAGGAATATGAACATTTATCACCGGACTGTCCTTATGAAGAATCAATCCGTCTTTTTCATATTCATCTCCAAAAGTAATCCGTTCAAACTGCAGACGTCCCAGTGCAAAACGCTTCAGTCGGAACCACCAAGGGAACCATTCGATCACAAAGGTGCCCCAGATGCCATACATTTTGTGGCACTCCAGAAGTTTCCAGTGCATATCCGCCATGGAATCGTGGAAGATCTCCATGCTGATGCCCTGCTCCTCATAAAGTTCTCTGGTGCGTCTGCTGATTCCGATGATAAAAAGAAGCTCCAGCGTATATTTGGAGATTCCGTCTGTTCCATCCAAAGCCTCCAGAGTCGCCCAGAGTGTCTGATAATCCATATCCGGATCTTTCCAGTAATTTTCTTCCCAAGTGCGGAAGATTGCATACAGGCGGTCATCCGCTCCGATGATCTCCAGAGCATCCTGCAGGCTTTCTGTGGCCTCTACAGGAAATTCATGCTCAGATGCAAAATCCTGCAGGTTTGCCTGCCAGTCTTTTAAAATCTCTTCTCTTGCTGTTTTGTAGACAGTCATATCTCCTTTTCCTCCAGATAAAAGTTTGGGGAGAAGCGCTCTTCTCCCCGTTTTCATGCTGTCTTTTATTATAGCTTATTTTGTACGGCCATACAACCGTAAACTCGTTTACTGGGCGACAAACTGTACTAGTTTCATGTCCTCGTCGTAGCCCACGGTATACTTGATTTCGCCCTCTGCATACTTGACCACATAGATCACAGCCGCATATTTCTGGCCGTCTTTTTCCTGACCCACAAAGGCGGTTTTTCCGAAGGATTCAAAGTCGCCTTTCTTCGCAAGCATATCCAGATAGGGCTGATACACATCTTCCGTGATGCTACTCTGCAGGGAAGCCGCAAAACGCGCTTTCCAGCCTTCAAAGTCATTGGATTCTGCCAGCTTGATATCGGCTTCCGCCTGGGTCTTCACGCCTTCCTCCGTAAAGCCATCGGGAAGCTTGCTGCTCTTGCTGCAGCCCACAGCCAGAAGGGCCATCAGCGCTGCCAGAACTAATAATTTCCAACCATATCTCTTTTTCATCATGATCTCTCCTCTCTCCGGACAAACCGGACAACCAATAATAATACTGCCACAGCTTCGATGGCCAGGAGTCCCTCCACGACAGCCAGATTTCCGATAACCAGCTGAAAATCCGTCAGTCCGTGAAGGAGCACCGCCAGAAGCCACCAGCGGGCCTTTTTTTCTTCTACTCCTTTGAAAATCAGGAAACTGAAGCCCACATGAAGCGTCATGGCAAAGAGCCGCTCCACGCCTCCCAGCAGGGTCCGGCCGCCGGCTGCGGTAAAATCAAAGTTTCCTGCCATAAGCCCGGATACCGCCACCCAGACTGCCTCCACACCGCCATGGCCAAGCCCCAGAGCCAGCGCATCCTTCCAGTCTAAGGCCCGCCGTCTTCGCTTCATCAGGCTGAACGCCGCCCAGCGCCCCGTCTCCTCAAAAAGCCCCGCCGTCAATCCCAGAAACCCATAGTAGAGCACCAGGCTCGTGTAGGGAAGAAGCATCAGCCACTCCCATTTTTTCCCGGCGTACTGTAAGAGCGGAATCCGGATCAGAAGCTGGGACACCGTAAAGGACAGAATCCCCGCAAAAAACATCCAGATTCTGCCGTCCCGCTTCCATAAATAATAAATACAGGACGCCAGGGGAACGCCCAGCATCAGTAAGAAACCGACGACGTTCCCCAGTATATTTCCAATCATCCTCTCACCTCTTTTCCATAGGAAGCATCAGCCGCACCTGAAACTCTTCTTTCGTCTCCTCCGTTTTCATCGTGCCATGATACTTCTCCAGCGTATTGCGGACATTTCCAAGGCCAAGGCCCATATGGCCTTCCTTTTTCTTCAGCTCCGGCTGGATGCTGTTTCGGATCTCACCCACCCGGAACTCCCGGAACTCATCCAACTTGATGGAAAGCCTGCCGTCCTCCCCCGCCGCCTCTATGGCATTGTCCAGAAGATTGGCAAAAATCGTGGTAAGATCGATCTCCTTGATATCAGAAAGGTCGATGTCTCCCACCCGGACGGTCACCGTGATGCCCTTTGCCTCCGCCTCCCGGATTTTCTCATTCAGAATGATGTTGAGCATCTGATTTTCTGTGTAGCGCTTCTCTCCCAGCACATTTAACATATGGTAGAGATCCTTCACATAGCGATCCCCAGCCTCTGTTTTCTGGCCGGCGTAGAGATCCTCCACGGCCTGCAGATGATTTTTCATATCGTGAATCACCTTCCGGGACTCCCGGTATTTCCGGTCCAGCTCCTCATAATAATGGTAGCGGAGCTCATTTTCCCGCTGATAAAGCGCCAGCTCCTCCTCCAGCCGCCGGGAGCGGATGAGATGGGAAAGCAGATAGAAAAAGTACACGTTCATCAAAAGGACCGCCACGATATTGGCCGTCAGAAGCTCCATCCCGTAGAGCTGCAGGTAAACGCCGCTTATTTCCGTCAGAGAAGTAATATAAAAAAGACTGAACCCTGGCAGGATCAGGATAGATAAAAGCTGCTTTCCTGAAAGTCTCCCTTTGAGCTTTTTTCCCATAAAAAAGGTCAGAAGCCTGGTGCCGATAATCAGTAACAGACATTTCAAAAACATGGCGAGATTCCCATAGAGCAAAATGCTGCTAAATTCCAGTCGGACCGAAAGCCACATGGCCGCCAGGATTCCGCCCTGAATCGTCAGGAGCAGAAACACACCGTAAAGCCCGTCCAGCACCAGCGCTTTCGCCCTCCGGTGAAAACCGATGGCTCCCATCACCGGCACTCCGAAAATAATCACCAGAATCGACAACAGATTTCCCACAGCAGCCGGTATTCTGCCGTCTGCCCCTGTTAGAGTGGTTGCCACAAAAAGTGCCGCATAATCCACAAAAAACAGGAGAAAATACCAGCCTTTTTTCAGATAAATCATCCTTTCATTGTGGGAAAGGAACTCATACTGGCAGACGCTTAATGTCAAAAATTCCAGCATAAGCAAAAAAAGATTCAACCAGGCCACTTTGCACCTCCTTCAGATCTGTTCTGACAGCCAGACCGCCAGCTCTTCCCGGAACACGGATGATTTCTTCTGGGAAAGCGGCACCAGACTGCCGTCCGACATCGTGATATCGTAGCCTTTCAGGTTCTTCACATGGAAAAAATTGACCACGAAGCTTTTGTGTGGCATGTAGAAACCGTAGGGCGCCAGTCTTTTTTCCATGGCTCCGATGCTTTCCCGCAGCCAGAACTCTCCCGCCAGAGTTACAAGACGAACTTTCCGGTTCCGGTATTCCAAGTAGAGAATATCCCGGCTTCCGATTTTGCGAAAGCCAGTCTCCGTCTCAAAGCCCAGAAGAACGTCCACCTCTTCCTCCGTGTACTCCATGGCTTCCTTTAAAATCTGCCGTATTTTTTCCCCATCCAGAGGCTTCACAAGGTAAGCGAAGGCGTGGACGGAAAAAGCGTACTCCCGGAAGTCATCGTAGGCCGTCACATAGATAATCTTCGCTTTCTTGTCTTTTTTCCGGAGGAGGCGGGCCGTCTCGATCCCGGAGATCCCTTTCATATCAATATCCAGGAAAATGACCGGAAAGGTTTCTTCCAGGCGGAGCAGCGCTTCTCCGCTTTCAAATTCCTGTATGGAAACCAGAAAGCCCGTCTCTTCGAGAAATTTTCGAAGCCGTTTCCGGTCCTCCCGACTGTCATCACAAATGGCTATGTTCAGCATGCTTTTTTCTCCTTCTGTTTTGACTGTCCTCAGTATAAACGGAACTCTCCCGCTTCGCAAGAGGTGTCGCACAAGGTACGGTTTTTCCGCCTGAAAGACAGAAAAAAACTGCAAAACCATTTCCATAGAAACAGCTTTGCAGCCTTTTTATACATATTCGATTTTCACCAGTGTCAGTCCTTCCGGGCGGGCCGTCTCTCCTGCCGCTCCCCGGTCTTTTGCTTCCAGGATCTTCGGAATATCCTCCGGCTCCAGAAAACCGCCGCCCACACGGATCAGGGTACCGGTGATGATCCGGACCATATTATAGAGAAAGCCGTTTCCCCGGATCCGGAGAGTGATCATATCGTCTTCCCGTTTCAGATCCAGCGAATATACGGTACGGACCGTATTGGTCACTTCCGGTTTTGCCGTGCAGAAGCTCTCGAAATCATGCTCGCCGACAAGATAGGATGCCGCTCTCTGCATTTTCTCCACATCCAGAGGATAATGATAAAAAAAGGAATAGAGACGCTTCGTCGGATCCGGGAATTTCCGGTTAAAGATCCGGTACTCATACGTTTTCACCGTATTGGCAAAGCGTGGATGAAATTCCATCGGAACCTCTGCGGATTCCTGAATACGGATATCTGCCGGCAAACGGGTATTCATGGCAAAAGAGATCCGATCCGCCGCCATCCGTGCGCTGGTATTGAACGCAGCCACATTTCCCAGGGCATGGACTCCCGCGTCCGTCCGGCTGGCTCCGGTGATACGGATTTCCTCACACAGCAGGTCCGAAAGATGTTTTTCCAGCACTTCCTGTACGCTGAGGCCGTTAGGCTGAACCTGCCAGCCGCAGTAATTGGTGCCGTCATAGGCCACCACGATCTTTACACGCTTCATATCCTGTCCTCATCTTTCCATAGTCATAACTTCCGTCCGCTGTGGGCAGCGGAGTATGGAACCGCCTTTTCCGGTCTGGTTAAAACGGTGCAAACTGTCCCACAAGGATCATAACTGCAAGATATCCCAGAAGCACTCCATAAGCCATCCGGTCTCTTTTCTGATAGATCAGAGGCTTCATTTTTGTTCTTCCTTCACCGCCACGGTAGCCTCTGGCTTCCATAGCCATGGCAAGATCATTGGCACGGCGGAACGCAGAGATAAAGAGCGGAACCAGTAAAGGAACCAGACTCTTGGCTTTCTGGATCAGATTTCCGGAGTCAAAATCCGCTCCTCTGGCTTCCTGCGCTTTCATGATCTTATCTGTTTCCTCCAGAAGGATCGGAATAAAACGAAGTGCGATCGACATGATCATGGAAACCTCATGGACCGGTACATGGAGTTTGTTCAGCGGCGCCAGACCTTTTTCCATACCGTCCGTCAGATGATTCGGTGTGGTGGTCAGTGTCATCACGGAAGAGCCCACGATCAGAAATGCCAGCCGGATCGCCATAAAAGCGGCCTGTTTTACACCTTCCACCGTAAGGGTCAGCTTCCAGATCCTGATAAGCGGCGTTCCCGGCGTGAGGAACATATTGAAAACCACGGTGATCAGAAGTAGTACCATGATCGCCTTTAAACCTTTTATCATAAAGCGGAAAGGCACTTTGGAAGCCTTGATCACAATGGTCAGGAAAACAGCTGCCACCAGATACATCAGAAAGGAACGGTGCAAAAACAGAGAAATGATAAAGGTCAGTGTTCCGACCAGCTTCACTCTGGGATCCAGCCGATGGATCACGGATTCTGCCGGATAATACTGTCCGATGGTGATATCACGGATCATAAAGCCGCCCCCTTTCCGGGATCTGTCTTCTCAGATACCGCCTTTTTTAACGGGAGCTTCAGGGCTTTTAGGATTGCTTCCTTCGCTTCTTCCACAGTCGTGGCATCTGTGTCTATATCCCAGCCCTTTTCTTTTAATGCATGGGTCACATAAGTGACCTGTGGTGCCGCCAGTCCCAGCTTTTCCAGTTCTTTATAATGAGAAAAAACTTCTTTTGGCGTTCCGTCAAACCGGACTTTTCCATCATCCATAACGATAAGCCTGTCCACATATTTGGCCACATCCTCCATACTGTGAGAAACCAGCACAACCGTGATCTTTCTCACCTGATGAAGTTCTGCCACCAGATCCAGGATTTCATCACGTCCTTTGGGATCCAGTCCTGCGGTTGGTTCATCCAGAACGATCACTTCCGGCTCCATCGCCAGAATTCCCGCAATAGCAACTCTTCTCTTCTGTCCTCCAGAAAGCTCAAACGGTGATTTTTTATAGAAATCCGGTCCAAGCCCTACATGCTCCAGAGCTTCTTTTGCGCGGGCTTCGATCTCTTCCTGAGGCAGTCCCAGATTTTTCGGTCCAAAGCAGACATCTGAAAAAACATCGATTTCAAAAAGCTGGTGCTCCGGGTACTGAAAAACCAGTCCCACCTTGCTTCTCAGCTTTTTCATATCATAATTTTCCTGATAAATATCTTCATTATTATAGTAAATCGTTCCGGAGGTTGCTTTTAAAAGACCGTTCAGATGCTGGATCAGTGTCGATTTTCCGGAGCCGGTATGTCCAATGACACCTAAAAACTGTCCGTCCGGAATCTCCAGCGTTACATCATCCAGCGCTTTTTTTTCAAAAGCCTCGCCTTCCCCGTATAAATGGCTTACATGTTCGATTTTAATTGACATAAATTATCCACCAATTCCTCAATGCTCAAAATGCCGGCAGGCAAATCCAGTCCGGCTTTCTTCAGTTCGTGGGCCAGAAGTGTCACCTGCGGAACATCCAGCCGGTATTTTTTCAACGTATCCACCTGAGAAAAAATCTCTCCCGGTGTTCCCTGCATGACAACTTTTCCATCGTCCATAACGATCACTTTGTCCGCATAAATGACCTCTTCCATATAGTGGGTGATAAGGATGACCGTCACATCCTCCACCATATTCAGGGCATGTACGGTACGGATGACATCTTTTCTTCCAACCGGATCCAGCATAGCCGTCGGCTCGTCAAGAACGATACATTTCGGATGCATGGCCACTACACCTGCGATTGCCACCCGCTGTTTCTGACCGCCGGAAAGCTTATTCGGTGAAGAATGGCGATACTCCCACATTCCTACTGACCGCAGACTCTCTTCCACCCGCTCCCAGATCTCTTTCGTGGGGATTCCCATGTTTTCCGGACCGAATCCTACATCTTCATCCACCACAGAACCAATGATCTGGTTGTCCGGATTCTGAAAAACCATACCGGCACTCTGACGGATATCCCAGACCTTTTCCGGATCCTTCGTATCCATTCCGTCCACATAAAGAGTTCCTTCCGTGGGGACCAGAAGAGCATTGATCTGTTTGGCCAGGGTTGATTTTCCGGAGCCATTGTGACCCAGAATTGCCACAAAATCACCCTTTTTTACATCCAGATCCACGCCGTCCACAGCCCGAAGCGTTTCTTCCACCTGTCCGTCTTCGCCGTAACGCTTGTACTCGTAGGCCAGTTTTACTGCTTTAATGATATTCATGTTTCCTCCTGGTTAAGAACACATCTGAATCGTTTTCGCGTCCGAGAGTCCTAAGGCTTCCCGGCGCACGGAACCTCTGTCCCTGCTTTGGACAAATGTTCCTTTTTGTATCCCGTCCATTTTATTTCATTTGACAGACCTTGTCAACGGCTCTGCTGAATGGTTTCCTAAAAAATGCATGTATGATTTCCATCTTCCAGCAAGACAGAAAAAAAGATCCCGGAAGTCTCCTTCTCAAACAGACTTTCCGGGATCTTTTCATTCACTTTCTCTTTTTTACCGATTCTCCTGGCACCAGCTCCCCGTCAAAGATCAGCTGCTGTACTTTGGTCTTTTTCTTGATACTGTCAAAAAGAAGCTTGATCGTCTCTTTTGCCATGATTTCCGCAGGCTGGCGGATCGTGGTAATGGCCGGATTATAATAAGCAGCCATCTCCGTTCCATCAAAACCGGCTACCGAAATATCCTCCGGTACTTTTTTCCCGGCATCGATCAGGGCACGGACAGCTCCGATTGCCATGCTGTCGGAAAGGGCAAAAATTGCTGTACAGTCCACTCCATCGTCCAGAAGCTCTCTCGTCAGCTTATAACCGCTCTTTATGGAATAGGTATCCACCTCCGGATCCATATGGCGGATCCTGCTTTCCTCCACCGGAATCCGATGGCTCTCCAACGCCTTCTTATAACCGGCCAGACGGAGCGCACCGATACTCACATCATTTTCACTGGAACAGAGAATTGCGATCTTTTCATGCCCCTGCCGGATGAGATAATCCGTCATACGGAAGCTCTCCTCCACATCATTTACAGAGACAAAAGAATAATCATTCTTATATTCTTCTCCCAGAAGACTTACCGTACTTAAAACAAACGGCACCGGTATCTTTTTCAGCTGATCTTCAGAATGGGAGGCAAAACCGCCCAGGAATACAATTCCTCTCAGCCGTTTCTCTTTCTCCAGCTCCAGAGCCACTTCCGTCTCATCCTGCCACTCATCTACATGCTGAAGGACCAGCGTATATTTCTTCTTCTGGATCTCTTCTTCAAATACCTTGATCATGCTGTTAAAAAATGGATTGCTGATACCCTTGATCAAAATGGCAATGGCTCTGGCATCGGAACGTTTCAGATTACGGGCACTGTTGTTTGGAACATAATGGTTTTCCTTGATGACCTGCATGATCATTTCCTTTGTCTCCGGATTGATATCCGGATGATTGTTGATCGCGCGGGAAACCGTACTGACTCCCACGCCGCAGATCCGTGCCACATCCTTGATCGTAATACTCTCCATGCCTTCACCTCTTTTCCGTTTTTTCGTAACTGTTTTGCAGGGTCACAGTTCTATTTTCTTCTTATGCAGTCAAAGTCTCTGCCCGGCTTTTGTTCCAGCCGGACGGAGACTCTCTGTTAGTTGATTCTTATATTTTTATGCAAGACGACCGTAAAGCTTGGTCATCCGGCGGATCCTGGCTGTCAGTTCCGGAGTGATCTCTCCCTCCAGCATTCTCCATTTCCAGTTATTTCCCAGCGTGGACGGAGTGTTGATCCGTGCTTCTTTCCCCAGTCCAAGATAGTCCTGTACCGGAATGATCGCCGTATCAGCTACACTGGACAGAGCCGCACGGACAAACTCCATGGGGATCTCTTCCTCTTTTCTTCCATAAAGATTCAGATAATCATCCGCAAATTTCCGGTCCTGATCATTCAGTTCTTTGTACCAGCCGCTGACGGTTTCATTGTCATGCGTTCCTGTATAAACCACACAGTTTCTCGAATAAGTATGCGGCAGGTAATCGCTCTCTTCTCTGGAATCAAAAGCAAACTCCAGCACCTTCATCCCCGGATAACCGGTATCTTTTACCAGCTGAAGAACCGTTGGTGTCAGAAATCCCAAATCCTCCGCAATAACGGGAACCTCTCCCAGTGCTTCTTTCAATGCATTGAAAAGATCGATACCCGGTCCCTTTTCCCAGTGCCCGAATTCTGCAGTCTCATCCCCGTAAGGAATGGAATAATACTCGTCAAAACCACGGAAATGATCGATACGTACGATATCATAGAGTTTAAAGCAGTACTCGATCCGGCGGATCCACCACTGATAACCTGTCTTTTTATGATATTCCCAATCATAAAGAGGATTGCCCCACAGCTGACCTGTAGCGGAAAAACCATCAGGCGGGCAGCCTGCCACAGCCTTCGGTTCGTTCTTCTCATCAAACTGGAACATCTCCGGTGCAGCCCAGGTGTCCGCACTGTCAAAAGCCACATAGATCGGAATGTCACCGATGATCTGAATTCCATTTTGGTTGGCGTAATCCTTCAGTGCTCCCCACTGGGTATAAAACTCATACTGCAGCCAGGTATAGAAGTCGATCTCCTCACGGCACAGCTCCCGGTAATGCTCCATGGCCTTCTCTTCCCGGTTCCGGATATCTTCATCCCACTGATTCCAGCTCACACTGTTGAAGTGGTTTTTTACAGCCATATAAAGAGCATATTCTCCGACCCACTCGCTGTTTTCTTTTTTGAATGTTTCAAAAGCTTCTTCCGGCTTTTCCAGACTGCGGGTATAAGCTTTTTTCAGCAGGGTAAAACGGGATCCGTACAGTTTTCCGTAATCGATATATCTGGGATCACTGCCGAAATCACAGGCATCACACTCTTCCTGCAGAAGCAGCCCTTCTTTGATCAGCTGATCCAGATCGATAAAATAAGGATTTCCAGCAAAGGTGGAAAATGACTGATACGGAGAATCCCCGTAACTGGTGGGTCCCAACGGCAGGATCTGCCAGTATTTCTGTCCGGCTTCCTTTAATGTGTCTACAAAACGATATGCGCTCTCTGAAAATGCTCCGATACCATAGGGAGACGGAAGGCTCGAAACAGGAAGCAACATTCCACATGCTCTCATAATTTATCCTCCAACTCTTTTTCCAAATTTTAAGTATAATCAAATCCTTTATCCTTTGCAAGGAAAAAATCCGTTCTGCAAAAAATCAGCCCTTTACAGCTCCTGCCACAACGCCTTCAATAATATATTTCTGGCAGAAAAGATAGAACACAATAATAGGGATGATCGCCAGAACCAGTACACCCATCATAGCTCCCATATCAACAGAACCGTAACCGCCTTTCAGATACTGGACAGCAATCGGAATGGTGGTATATTTTTTCAGATCCAGTACCAGATAAGGAAGCAGATAGTCATTCCAGATCCACATGGTCTGAAGGATCGCTACGGTCACGCAGGTCGGTTTCATGATCGGAAGTACCACGCCAAAGAAGGTCTGCAGCGGGTTGCAGCCATCGATCATAGCCGCTTCCTCGATCTCCAGCGGAATGGATTTGACAAAGCCGGTAAACATGAAGACCGCAAGACCGGCGCCAAAGCCAAGATAAATGATCCAGAGTCCCCAGGGAGTGTTCAGCTTCAGAGTGTTTGCCAGCTTTGACAGGGTAAACATCTCCATCTGGAACGGTACGATCATAGCAAACAGGCACAGATAATAAATTGCGCTGGTAACAATGCTTTTCACACGAACGATATACCAGGCACACATGGAGGTACACAGAAGGATCAGGAATACAGAACCAACGGTGATGACCAGGCTCCATTTGGCACCTTCGAAAAAGTTTGCCTGTTTGACGCCGCGGAAATAGTTGTCCAGTCCCACATACATTTTTCCACTGGGGATGGCAAAGGGTTTGCGGCTGATGTATGCCTTCTTCTTGAAGGAGTTCATCAGAACCAGCAGGATGGGGAACATATAGACTACGGAAATGATGCTGAAAATCGTTGTCAGCAGTGCACCGTGTTTCGTTTTTCTCTTTTCCATTACTGCTGAACCTCCTTTCTTCTGGTCAGATAGTTCTGTGTCAGGGCAATCGCTGCAACCAGAATGAAGAAGATCACTGCTTTCGCCTGGCCCACGCCTTCATAACCGGCTCTGCCGTAGAAGGTACTGAAAATATTCAGTGCAAGCATCTCAGACATCTTGGACGGCTCACCATTGGTCAGCGCCAGGTTCTGGTCAAAGAGCTTGAAGGAGTTGGTCAGTGTCAGGAAGGTGCAGACGGTGATAGACGGCATTACCATGGGAATGGTAACACTCTTCAGAACCTGTCTTTTGGTGGCTCCATCGATCTCGGCTGCCTCGATCAGTTCTCCCGGGATATTCTGGATACCGGCAATGTAGATGATCATCATATAACCGATCTGCTGCCAGCACATCAGAATGACCAGTCCCCAGAAACCAAATGTGGAGGAATACGTCAGCGTACGGCTGAATTTCATCAGGATGCCGTTTAAGAGCAGCTGCCAGATGTAACCAAGCACGATACCGCCGATCAGGTTCGGCATGAAAAATACGGTACGGAAAACGTTGGTTCCTTTGATGCCTTTGGTCAGAAGCAGTGCCACTGCAAACGCCAGTACATTGATCAGGATCACACTGACTACCGTAAAGGCTGCCGTATACCAGAATGCGTGTACAAAGGTACTGTCTTTGAATACTTTGCCATAGTTGGAAAGTCCAATAAATTTTGCATCATTAACCGTTGTGAATTTACAGAAGGACAGGTATACACCTTCTGCAAATGGAATGATAAATCCCAGTGTAAATGCGATCATCGTAGGAAGCACGAAGATCGGAAAATATCTCTTGATTGCTTTTTCCATAATCTCACCTTTCCAGTCTTAAGGTTTTTGCCGGATAGGAAACCCGGGGAAGTTTCCTATCTAGCAAAAGAAAGGCAGGCGATCTCTCGCCCGCCTTTTTTTTCATTGCTGCTTATGCGGCTTCCGTTGCTGTCTCGGTCTCAGTTTCAGCTGCTTCGGTATCTGCCTCAGAAGCTGCCTCGGTATCTGCCTCAGAAGCTACCTCAGAAGCTGCCTCGGTAGCATCCTCTGCTGCTCCCTCATTCTGCTCTGCATACTCGGTTGCCCAGCCGTCAACAAATGCGGTCTTCACTGCATCCCAATCACCAGTTCCCTGTGCATACTCAAGAAGTGCACTGCCTACGCCGTTTTTCCAGTTCTCAGACGGCATTGTGGTGAAGCACCATGCAACAGACTCTTTACCTGCATCGATGTACTCGTTTGCTGCGGTTACAAGCGGATTCTGTGCCTGATACTCTTCTGTGAAGGTATCAAACGGAGTTACAAAGCCCATATCCTGGGAGAGAGAGGTTCTTCCCTCATCGCTGCTGATTACCCAGTTCATGAAGTCCAGAGTTGCCTGAATGTCAGCCTCAGATGCCTTGTTGTTTACGCACCAGTAGTTCTCACTTCCGGTACACAGACCCTGATTCTCTTCTCCTTCTACACCAATGTAGATTGGAAGCATACCCAGATCTTCATCTGCTACTTCGTTATCTTTGATATCATTGTATGCCCAGGTACCATTCTGGTAGAAGACTGCCTCGCCAAGTGCGAACTCGGAAGCTGCATCCTCACCGGTCTTGCTGGAAAGTACGGTCGGCTCACAGGTGGAATCTGTAATGTACAGATCAAAGATCTGTTTGTAGTTGTCAAGATAGGTTCCTTTGATCGCATCGGTAGAATTGATGCCATCTGCCTTGTACTCATAGTAGATCGGCAGGTTTGCCAGATGTGTCTTGAATCTCCAGTCGGAAGAAGAATCAAAACCGGTAGAAGCGAAAGCTCCCTCGATTCCCAGATCATCTTTCTTTGCCTGGATATCATCTGCTACTGCTTTCAGAGTCTCAAAATTGTTGAGTTCATCAACAGAAGAGATCACTGCTCCGTCCGTTGCCATGTAATCATTCAGAAGCTTCTTGTTGTAGATCAGGCCGTAGGTCTCGATTACATAAGCGATACCCTGTACAGAACCGTCATCATTCTTCAGTGCGAAATCATCGCTCTTCAGATGTTTGTAAACCTCACTGTCTTTCAGGTCATAGCAGTAATCTTTCCAGGTAGCAAGACCAACAGGACCGTTTACCTGGAACAGGGTCGGTGCCTCTGCCTTTGCCATTTCAGATTTCAGAGTGGATTCATAGGTTCCGGAAGCTGCGGTAACTACGTCTACCTGTACGCCGGTCTCATCGGTGTATTTTGCTGCCAGATCTTCCCACTGTGTAGCCTGCTCGGGTTTGAAGTTCAGATAGTAAACCTTTCCGGTTTCCTCATCTGCAGATGCCAGTGTTGCCGGAACCATGCTCATTACCATGGCTGCTGAAAGTCCAAGTGCTGTGATTTTCTTTAAATTTTTCATTTTGAAATCCCTCTTTCTTTCATAATAAATGAATGGTTTGTGCCGACTGGAAACTTTCTGGTAACGTTGTCAGTAACGTTTCCGGTAACGTTTCCGGTTGATGGCTTTATACTAGCACCGATTAGGTAATTTGACAAGTGTTTTTTTTAAGTTTTTTATTTTTCATTCATTTTATCTAACTTTATTATATGCTTTTTGTGCAATTTTTATACTAGTGGGAATTTTTACTTTTTTTGTAGAAAAAATGCTTTGTGACTATTATGTGGATTGGAAAATCAAAAGATTTAGTAAGGTTTGCCCTGACTCCACATGGAGCCTGACAGAGTTTGGGATTCGGCACTGGTAGTGACTGATTGAAAAAAAAAGACTGTCCGAAGGGCTTTCGGCATAACAGAGAGTTCTATTGGATGTTGGAACTTTCTGATACAAAAAAACCTGACTGAACAGTGGGAACTGTGCAGTCAGGTCTGATTTTCTTACCAGAGTCTTTCGTAGATTTCCATGATATCGTCTTTGGATGGCTGTCTCGGATTGGTCGGGGTGCAGGCGTCCTGAAGGGCTGCCTCCGCCATATCCGGGATGGCTTTGAAGTACTCGGCTCTTGTGCATTTTCCGGTCTGGGAAATGCTTAAGGGGATATCCATCTCGCGGAGCATGAACTGTACCCAGGCTACCAGGGCACGGATCGTGGTCACAGTGTTGAAGTTCTGTACGCCAAGAAGTCTTGCGATCGTGCAGTACTTCTCTACCTGGCGGGGATAGGTCTTCTGGCTACGGCTGTTCTTCGTGATCATGCTGTTGTACTCGATGATGTGCGGAAGCAGCATGGCGTTGGCTCTTCCATGAGCAATGTGGAAATGAGCTCCCAGCTGGTGAGCCAGGCTGTGGTTAATTCCAAGAGAAGCAGCGTTGAAGGAAAGGCCTGCCAGACAGGATGCAATGTGCATCTTCTTTCTCGCATGGGTATCGTTTCCATCCAGGTAAGCACGAAGAAGGAAGGTTCCGCAGATCTCAATGGCTTTCTCGGAAAGTGCTGCGGAGAACTCTGTGCTCTGCGTGCTGACATAAGCTTCCATCGCATGGGTGAAAACGTCCATTCCCGTATCAGCGGTGATTGCAGGCGGAACAGAACGGGTGAGCTCTGCATCTAGGATTGCCTCTGTAGGAAGGAGACTTTCAGAAACCAGTGGATATTTTCTCTGCTCCTGCGGATCGGAGATAACGGAGAAAGAAGTTACCTCAGAACCGGTTCCGCTGGTGGTCGGAACAGCGATAAGAGCGATATTATCAAGACCTCCTACGCGGGAAGCAAACTCACGGATGGCTTTGGCTGAGTCGATGGCGGAACCGCCGCCCACTGCCACGATAGCCTCAGGCTTATAATCCATGACTGCTTTCACTCCGGCTACCACTTTATCAATGGGTGGGTCCGGAACGACATCCTTAAATACTTCAAATTCAATCTTTGCCTCATCCAAGCGGCTGGTGATCATCATAACCATACCGCTCTGCACCACGAACGGATCTGTGATGATCATGACTTTTTTGTACGGTATCTGAGTCAGGCGGTCCAGCGCACCGTCGCCGTAGTAAATCTTGGTTTTAATGTCAAAACTATGCATACCTTTACCCCTTCTGCCATCCTTACGGTGGCCTTTGTATCTTGTTCCCCCATCCTTCTTCTTCTGCATTAGAAGAAAGTGTTCGTTACATAATTAACATAAATTATACCATAGTTTGTTTTGAATCGCAAGGAATTTCACATAAAACAACGCGAAACAACGGCATATTTCTCTTAATTGAGAAAAAATCGCACATACTATTACAGAAGATAAACCGGAAGCTCTTTTGTAAAGGGGATGTGACGGTCGTTTTTCGCGGATTCTGCTGCTTTTTCCGGTTCTTCGGGCTTCGTTTCTGCTGCTTTCACCGGCTCTGCTGGTTCGGAAGCAGCTGTTTTTGCTGTGGCTGCTTTGGAAGCTGTTGTTTTCGCTGCCGCTGGCTTTCTCTTTCTCGTGGTTTTGGGCTTTGCCTCCTCGGCCTTCTCTTCTGCTGCAACTTTAGTTTCTTCTTTCTTCGGCTCTGTCTCGGCTGCTTTTGCCGCCCGTTTTAAACTTGCTTTACCTACTGCCATACTCCATTACCTCCCTGGCTAATTCCATATATTCGCCGGCACTTCTGCTGCTCTTTTTGAACTCCACCACCGGAGCACTGCTGTCCTGGGACCACTCGATGGAGCTGTCCACCCGGATGAAGGTATCAAAAAGATGAATATCCGGCATTTCTTTAAAAGTTTCCATAGTCTGCTTGAAATAATTTTTTCTCGTATCGACTTTCGTGAGAACCACGCCCATAACTGAAAGCTCCGGGGTAATCTGTTTCACATCATTGAGAAAGTCAAACATATTCGCCAATCCGAACATGCCCCAGGGGCTGGCTTCCACAGGAATGATGACCCGGTCCGAAGCGCAGAGAATATTCATGACCCAGCCGCCGAGGGTGGGCGGAGCATCAATGAGAATATAGTCGTAAACACCGGAATCCTTGATCTTCTGAAGGCATTTCCGCAGGATAAATTCCCTCTGCCATTTCGTGAAAAGTTCATACTCGATGGAACTCATCAGCGTGGATGAGGGAATCAGATCCAGGTTCGGATAGGCTGTGGGCACGATAAAATCTGTGAGATCCTGCTGTTTTCCAATGGCATAGTAGAGGTTCTTTTCCCCGGCTGCCATTTTCAGCACCTCATCCTCGGAAAAAAAGGAAAGGGACAGGTTCAGCTGCATATCCCCATCCACCAGAAGCACTTTTTTCCCCGCCATAGCCATGGCCGCTCCCACATTGGAACAGGTGGTGGATTTGCCGCTGCCGCCTTTGTTATTGGTAAAACAGATGGTCATTGTCTTGTCCATATGTACCTACTTCTTTCTGCTTTGTATATAGTAATCTGATTTTGATTATAACCGAAGATCCCGTCCTTTTTCAAGCAGTTTTCACAATTCTTCCAGTACTAATTGGAAATGTTCTGGATAAAGGTGACAGAGTTTTTCCGCGGTACGTCGGGAAGCAAGATTTTCCGGATGACAGAAAATAAAAGCCTTTATTTCTCCGGTGAGATCCTCCATCTCTTCCGACAGAAGTCCCACCGCCTCCGAAGCGATCCCCTGACGCCGGAAAGAAGGTGCCGTAAGATAGCCAAGCTCCAGCACCTGTTTTCCCTGATATTGCCGCTCCTGAAAGCCTGCCCAGGCTGCAAGCTCGCCCGTTTCTTTCCACAGAACCGAGTAAAAACCATAGCCATAAAAGCCATATCGGTTTCGAACATAGGCCTTCAATTTTTCCCGCTGCTCCTCCTCAGAAAAAAGCTTTCCTTCTCCCTCAAAGAGCCAGCGCCTGGCTTCCTCATCCGTAAAAAATGCCAGCAGTTTTTCCACATCTTCTTCGGTACTCTCCCTGATTTTCAACTGCTCCGTCTCCCCGATGCACCAGGGAAGCCCATAATGCCGTTCATAGACCCTCTGAAAAAAGAGTTCGTCCAGCTCATCCAGGCGCTGCACTGTATAATCCGCCTCATAAACCGCCTCTGCTCCGGGGCGCTCGTAATAAACCACAGGGCGATTCTGGGCCGCGGCGGCTCTTACAAGGGCGGGGTCGTCGGTGAGAAGGACATTGGTTTTTGTGTCTGTTTTTTTCATGTGGGCTCCTGTCTTTTAATTTCCAGGATTTCTTCCAGCTCCTCCCCGGTCAGATCAGCAATTTCTTCCGGACTTTTTCCTTTTCGCAGCATATTGGTTATAATGCTTGTCACCTTTCTCATTTCTCCCGCCTTTTTGCCTTGCTCTTTGCCCTCAGCAAAGTCCTCTTCTCTCATCCCTTGCATCTGTGAATGATAGTCCCGGACTGCTTTTTCACGCGCTTCGTATTCCAGCCGCTTCTTTTCATCCACACTCATATGCTTCAGCATTTCATAGGCTTCTTCCATATAAGAATCTTTCTCAGCCATTTTTTCAAATTTCCTCCTGCTCTTCGCTCCAAGGAAACGCATCCAGCGGATAATTCCTGCTTCGTCTTGCTCTTCCTTCGGTAGCTTTTCCAATTTCAGAACATGAATCTCCATAAGATCCGTATAGGCCTCCCCGGTGTCTTTATCACAGAAAATAATCTTTCGGAAAATGAATAAAATTCAGGATGCCTACTACGTTCTGACAGGATAGCGATACGGAGCGCTTTTCTTTTATAGTAGCATACTTTTTCCCTGTGGCAAAGAGATCCCTTTCTGTCAATGAAACAAATCTGACTGAGAAAATGTCCGTATCTTCTTCCTTATTCACTTGTATATTCATCGGATATTTTCTCAGGACTCTAAGGATTAGATATGTGTTTCCGATTGGGTTATTGGATATTTATAGATGCTATGAATTATATCAGAGTTTTTTATTTTTTGCAAAGTTTTGTTTTGTATCCTGTCCAAATATAGCAGTCTTCCCGCCTGCATGCAAGCCGGAAAACTGCTATATGGTTATTTAAAACGGTATTTCATTTTTCAGCGCAGACTACTCCGCCTGTGCAGTCAGCAATTCCATGATTGCTCCCTGGAGATCGTGGTCCAGGTTCATTCCCTGAAGCTCGGAAATCTTCTCCAGAATCGTGGTGTCCTTGCATATCACTTCATAGACTGCTGTTTTCAGATCAAACTCGATTTGTGCACTTTTCAGAATTTCAAAAATATGGCGCTTGGTCTGATTTCTGTACAGGCTGGTCTCCTCCGACAGGCGGATCTGGATCTCGTCTTCTGCTGTGATGGCCGGAAGCTCAATAATGAGTTTTCCTTCCTCTGCCAGATAGCGATACGGAAGATCACAAGGAACACCATTAACAGATACCTGCACCGCTGCATCTTCCGGAAGCTCCAGAGCATTCCACTCAACGGTATAGGAACGTTTCTCCGGGATCAGCTCTTTTCTTCCTCTGACTGCTGAAATCGTGAATTTCTTTTCTTTTTCCCAATTCAGCGTGTACTCTGTCAGCGCACAGTCCCCATTCTGGTAAGCGGTCGTCTCGTTATCATCCTCATAAAGCGTAAAGGAACCGTCTGCTCCGCTGAAAATGCGAAGGTACAGTTTTTCCGGATTGGCAGCCGCTTCTTTGGAATCAATCTCTTCTGTCATCGGCACAATTCCGCCAGCCTTGACCAGAACCGGTATGGAATCCAGCGGACGATACATATCAAAAGTTCGTTCCTCCGACTGATAAACCACTCCTGTGAAAAAGTCAATAAAGGTCCCCTTCGGAAGCCAGGTGCTTGCCTTTCCCATATTCAGATTCTCAGCCATCGGCGCGGTGATCGGATTTACGAGCATCTCTGTACCATAATAATACTCATTTTTCACTTTTCCAAAAGCATTTCTCCAGCCATGCTCATAATGCAGCGGCAGAATCAGCGGAAGATCCTCTGCAAAAGCCCGGTGGTTCATGGTATACAGATACGGGATCAGCTTATGGCGGAGCCGTAAAAAGTTCTCCATGATCTCGCAGATATCTCTCCGATACTGCCAGGGCTCCTTTCCATTAAACTCGTTTTTCGTGGAATGGAGACGCATGATCGGAGAAAATACGCCCAGCTGATACCAGCGGCATTCCAGCTCATCATCCCGATAGCCAAAGTTATGGCCGCCAATGTCATGGCTCCACCAGCCATAACCAATATTGGAGGCTGTAGAAGTAAAGTAAGGCTGAAAATCCAAAGTTTCCCAGGTAATAAAGCTATCGCCGGAAAAGCCGATCGGATATCTGTGGGAGCCCGGGCCTGCATATCTTGAAAACGTCATGGGGCGTTTTTTCTTTTTCCCGCTGTCCAGGAAATGGAAATGGTTCAGCATCCACAGAGAATCCAGGCCCTCGATTTTCGTTCTCGTACCCTGCTGCCAGTCGATCCACCAGAAATCCACACCAAGCTCTTCATGGGGATAGCAGCCGTATTCAAAATAAATCTTCAGCGCTTTTTCATCTGTCACGTCAAAGGGCACCGGCTCTTCTTTTTCGGCAGAGACCCCCATCGCCTTTGCAGCTCCCTCATAGCAGTCCTCAAACCCGCGGATTCCATCGGCAGGATGAAGATTCAGCGTCACCCGCATTCCTTTTTCGTGGAGAGCGTCGATAAAACGTTTGGGATCCGGAAAGAGCTCCCGGTTCCAGGAAAAGCCGGTCCAGCCGCTTCCGTATTTGGGATCTATCTGAACCTTATGCCAGTCCATGTCAATGACTGCCACGCTGAACGGAACATTTTCCTTCTCAAAACGCTTCATGAGCTTCAGATAGCTTTCTTCGCTGTATTCATAATAACGGCTCCACCAGTTTCCCAGAGCGAAACGCGGCAGCATAGGCGTTTTTCCGGTCAGGTGATAATAATCCCTCAGGCAGCCCTTTTCATCCGACTGATATCCGAAGAAATAGAAATCCAGCCCTTTCTCCGTCCGCGGGCAGACCCAGCCATTTTCATCCAGAAGCAGTGTGTTTGAATCATCCAGCACAGACCAGCCTTCCAGAGACATCAGGCCCAGTCCCAGCTCACAGCTTCCATTTACCATATCCAGCGTCCGGGCGGTTCCGAACAGATTGCCGGAATGTTCCGGATCTTTCCCGAAAAACCAGCTGCGCGCCTGATCTTTCCCGTAACCCTTGACCTCGATCGTAAGACCATTTGCTGAAAATTTCTTCTTGTCATAATGCAAATGCAGGAAGGAAGTCTCCAGCTCCAGCTCCTCTTCCGTCTCGTTCACTTCAAACTCCACCTTCGGAAAAGCGCGGTTCCAGACTACCTGAGAGGCCCGGTCCTCAAAATGACCAGTCTCATTGTACTCCAGGCGGAGCAGCCGCTCTGTCAACACACTGATGCGGTAAGTAATTCCCTGAATTATGGCAGTCGCAGCTGCCACAGGCTGTGTTTCGATTTTAGGAAACTCCATAATTTACCTCCTTTTCAAAAAAGCTATAGGATGTATTTGATTTTACTCTTTCACTGAACCGATGACAATACCAATAATGAAATATTTCTGTCCTGCCTTGCCATCTGTCCCAAAAAAGATTATAATAGCCAAAGAATACTGAACAAAAGGAGATTATGATTATGGCACAGAATCCGATCGTTACCATTACTATGGCAAATGGCGACGTTATGAAAGCGGAGCTTTATCCTGAGATTGCTCCCAACACCGTAAACAATTTCATCAGCCTGGTGAAAAAGGGCTTCTATGACGGCCTGATCTTCCACCGCGTCATCAGCGGTTTCATGATCCAGGGCGGCTGCCCGGATGGAACCGGCATGGGCGGCCCGGGCTACAGCATCAAAGGTGAGTTCGCCCAGAACGGCTTCAACAATTCCCTGAAGCATGAGGCAGGCGTTCTTTCCATGGCAAGAGCCATGCATCCCGACTCTGCCGGAAGCCAGTTCTTCATCATGCACAAGGCTGCTCCCCATCTGGACGGCTCTTATGCCGCTTTCGGAAAGATCACCGAGGGCATGGATGTGGTAAACAAGATTGCCGAAACCGACACCGATTACAGCGACCGGCCGCTGGATGAGCAGAAGATCAAATCCATGACCGTTGAGACCTTCGGTGTGGATTATCCGGAACCGGAGAAACGATAAGTTTCTGCATAGCAAAAGGCACATGAAAGTCCCTTTATAGCAGGGATTTCTCATGTGCCTTTTCTTTTATTTCTTACGGCAACATCTTCCCGGCGGCCAGATACAGCTCGTACCACTCTTCTCTCGTGAGCACGATATCTGCTGCTTTTGCCACATCAGACAGGCGTTTTTCATTCATGGTACCGACAATGGTCTGGATTCCGGCGGGGTGGCGGAGAATCCAGGCAACGGCGATGCCGTTTGGCGTGGTGTTGTATTTCTCAGCCAGGCGGTTCAGGACCTCGTTGAGCTTCGGATATTTTTCGCTTCCGATGAAGATTCCCTCAAACATGCCGTACTGGAAGGGGGACCATGCCTGGACCGTGATGTTTTTCAGGCGGCAGTATTCGAGAACGCTGCCGTCCCGGTTACAGCCCGCGTCGTTCTGGATATTGACGTTGAGGCCTGCGTCAATGGTGGGGCAATGAGCTACGGAAAACTGGATCTGGTTGACCTCAACCGCTCCTTTTGTGGCCTGATTCAAAAGCTCGATCTGCATGGGATTGTGGTTGCTCACACCGAAAGCCCGAACCTTTCCCTGGGTTTTCAACGTATCGAAAGCCTCTGCCACCTCTTCCGGCTCCATGAGAGCGTCCGGACGATGAAGAAGCAGAAGATCCACATACTCGGTGTTCAGCCGTTTCAGGCTGCCGTCCACAGATTTCAGGATATGCTCCCTGGAAAAATCGTAGCAGATGCCCGGACGGATCGCGCATTTCGTCTGGATCACCACCTGTTCCCGGAGGGAAGGTGTCAGGATCTTTCCAAAGGCTGCTTCCGCCTCTCCTCCTGCATAAATATCCGCGTGATCGAAGAAATTGATGCCGTTTTCCAGAGCTGTGTCCACAATGGCCCGGACCTCATCGTCGGTCTTTCTCTGGGTCAGACGCATACAGCCTAAGCCCACTCTCGATACTTCTTTGACATTTTCACTGATCTTAAACGTTTTCATTCTGTAAAAATTCCTTTCTCAGTCTATATTTCTTATTTTTTCCCGCAAGGGCAGTACCCGGGAGGGCGGCACGGAAAGCTCATCCACGCCCACTTTTACAAAAAACTCCGTCAGCGACTCATCGCTTCCCAGATCTCCGCAGATTCCCACCGGGATCCCTGCTGCCCTGGCATTTTTCACCGTGTACTCGATGAGACGGAGTAATGCCGGATGATGCGAATCGAAATACTCCTCTGTCCTTGGATTTTCCCGGTCCACCGCCATAGTGTACTGGGAAAGATCGTTGGTTCCGATGCTGAAAAACTCTGCCTCCGCGGCCAGAAGATCGCTCAAAACCGCGGCCGCTGGAGTCTCAATCATGACACCCTGACGGACTTTTCCGCAGGGAATCCCGAAATCGGCAAGCTCCTCCTCCACTTCCCTTAAGAGGGCTTTGGCTCTCTTAAACTCCTCCACAGAAGTAATGAGCGGATAGAGAATCGAAACTTCACCGTAGGCTCCCGCCCGGAGAATGGCCCGAAGCTGCGTCTTGAAAAGCTCCTCTTTTTCCAGGGAAAGACGGATGCCCCGAAGGCCCATAGCCGGATTGGTTTCCTGCTCCAGATGAAAAGGCTCTCCCTCCATATACGGCGCCCGCTTGTCCGCGCCGATGTCAATCGTCCGGATGACAACCGGTTTGCCGGCCATCATCTCCGCCGCCAATCGATAGGTCTGGAACTGTTCTTCCTCCGTCGGGCAGTGATCCGCCTCCAGAAAAAGATACTCGCTCCGAAAAAGCCCGATGCCCTCGGCTCCGTTCTGCAGCGCCCCGGCCACATCCGAAACGCTGCCCACGTTGGCACAAAGCCGAACCCTTCGGCCGCTCTTTGTGACGGTTTCCTGGTCTTTGTACTCCGTGAGAAGCCGAATCCGTTCCTGCTCTTCCTTCTGAAGCTTTCGCATATTTTCCAGAGTTTCCTCGTCAGGATCCACATAGAGAAGACCGTTCACTCCGTCAAGGACAGCCATTTTGCCATCCCACTCTTCCCTCACCGGAACTCCTATGAGGGCCGGAAGATTCATGGTCCGGGCCAGAATCGCCGTGTGGGACTGGCTGGATCCCTGGCGGGTCACAAAACCCAGGACCTTGGACTTGTCCATCTGAACGGTCTCACTGGGAGCCAGATCCTCCGCCACCACAATCACCGGCTCTTTTCCCATCTTTTTTCGCTTTCGTCTGCCGCTCAGAATGCCGATAACCCGCTCGGAGATATCCTGCACATCAGCCGCTTTTGCCCGGAAATATTCATCCTCCATGCCGGAAAACATCCTCGCAAAATTGTCCCCGGTGGCAGCCACGGCATACTCGGCATTGACGCCCTGGGTCTCGATGATATTTTTCACAGAATCGCTGTAATCCCGGTCCTCCAGCATCAGCGCATGAGCCTCAAAAATCGCGGCGTTGATCTCGCCCAGCTCACGGACTGCTTTTTCCCGCAGACCATTCAGCTCCCGGACCGCCTCGTCCCGCGCGGCCTCGTAGCGTTTCCACTCTTTTTCTGTGTCCTCCACCCGGTATCTCTTGACACTCTGCTCTTCTTTCGTATAAAACCAGATCCGCCCGGCAGCGATCTTCTGCACGATGGCCCTGCCTTTGTACTGTTCCATAGCTCTCCCTTTCCTTTCCGGTTCAGAGGTAGGTTTCAAAGAAATATTTCAACTTTGCCAGCACTTCCTCGTCGTCGGCGCTGACGATGACCTCATCCCCCTGATGGATTCCAAGTCCCATGACTGCGATGAGTTTGCCCGCGTCGATGGACTTGTCCCCTTTGGTGATGGTCACGGCGCAATCCGCATCCCGCACCAGCTTGGCCAGCATTCCGGCGGGTCTTGCGTGAAGTCCGGTCTCATCCTTGATTACATAACGAAATTCCAGCATTTTGTCTTCTTTGATTTCTTTTTCCATCTGTGTCAGTTCCTTTCTTCTGCAAATTTTCGCATCATCGCGATCTCTTTTGTCCAGCCTTCGTCATCGTTGGGCGTCTCCATGATAAAGGGCAGCCCCTGAAGCTTCGGATGTGAGGCGATCCTGCGGAAAGCCTCCAGGCCGATATGACCCTCGCCCAGCCTTGCATGCCGGTCTTTGTGCGCGCCAAGGGGATTCAGGCTGTCGTTGCTGTGAATGGCCTTGAGATAGTTCAGGCCAATGACCGCATCGAACTCCTCCAGCACCTCATCGAGGTGATTCACAATATCATAGCCTCCGTCCCAGATGTGACAGGTATCAAGACAGACGCCCATTTTTTCTTTCAGCTCCACCCGGTCGAGGATCGCCCGGAGCTCCTCAAAGCTCCGGCCCACCTCAGTTCCTTTTCCCGCCATGGTCTCCAGAAGCACAGTGGTGGTCTGCTCGGTTTTCAGCGACTGGTTTAAAAGGTCGGCAATGAGCTCGATGCCTTTCTCCGCTCCCTGGCCCACATGGCTTCCGGGGTGAAAATTATAATAATTTCCCGGGATGTACTCCATCCGGACAAGATCCTCCTGGAAGGCCCGGAATGCAAAATCCCGGACCTCCTCTTTCGCCCCGCAGGGGTTCAGTGTATAGGGCGCGTGGGCAACAATCTTTCCAAAATGATGCTTCGCCGCCAGTTCCCGAAACCTGGCCGCATCTGCGGGATCGATGGCCTTTGCATTTCCACCCCGGGGATTCCGAGTGAAAAAAGCAAAGGTATCCGCTCCCAGCTTCAGGGCATTTTTTCCCATGGCCTCAAAGCCTTTGGCCGATGAGAGATGACAGCCTGTATAGATCATAATAAAACCTCCTGTTTAACCGAGTTTTTTCAGATAAGCCGCATCTTCCGCCGTACATTCCGCCTTGCTGTAGCGTGCTTTCTCGTAGAGAAAATGGGCCGTTTCGTCAGCCACACCGGCTTTTTTTTCCGCTTCCTCCGGGGTGTTTGTGTTCGCCGGAGTCTGGCCGGGACCTCCCAGCACCCATTTCCGGTAATATTTCCGGATCTGCTCCCCGGGAGTCTTTTTCCGGAAAAATTTAGGCAGGACAATTTTTGGAGGAGCCAGGCTCTCGGTCACATCTCCGCTCTCGGTCTTTTCCTCGAGAGTCCATTTTTCATAGCGGTTCCGATAAGCCTTCAAAATCTTGTAGACCGTCAGTGTGACCAGCACGATAAGGCCTGTGATCAGCGCAATCGTCACCACATAATAAAGGATATTTTCCAAAGCGAGCATCCAGGCCGGAGGCTCGTAAGTCTCGTCGTCGCCGAGAAGCTCAGACATATCCATCTCCATGCCGCCAGAGGGCTCGAACTGCTCCATGGTAAAGCTGACATCCGGCGTGTTCTCAGACTTGGTAAACTCCGGGTCTGCCGGAGCCTTCCAGTAAGCCACAATCATGACCAGGGTTAAAAGAATGCCGAAAAAGACCATGACGCGGCGGTTTCTTTTTTCCAGGCGCTGCTTCGGGAAACGGTGAAGCTTTTCATTTTCCTTTAGATAAATCAAAAGCCGCTCCCTGTTTCCGCAGAGAATCCTTAAGATAATGACCAAGGCCGCAAAAACGCAGGCCCGGCCCTTGATATAATCCCATTTTTCCACATGGGCGACAAGATAAGCGATTCCCGGCACCGCCAGCATCGGGAGCGCCGGTCCGCCCAGGAACAGGTAATCCCCCTTCCAGCGACCGTAAAAATAAGCTGCGCCGCCCAAAACGATGCCGCCGGTCAGGCAGGCCTTCTCGATGAGATCCCGGCCCGCCTCAAAACCAGCCACTCCAAAAGCTGCCCAGAGCAAAAGATAGAAAAGAATACTTTTTCTCCGCAGGGCCGCCTCATAGAGACAGAAAGCCGCCGCCATGGGCAGGAGAAGCCGCCAGAGAGAAAGCTCTCCCGGGCAGAAAAAAATGGGAAGGCTCATACAAATGCCGCCGTAAAGGATCTCGTAGATCCGAAGTTCTTTATCCTTCATGCTCCACCTCCCATTTCAGGTAATCCACGCCGTGAATATTCGGGCCGGACCAGCCTTCCTTCTTATAGAAAACGCCCAGCCACAGGAAGCTCGCTCCCTTTGATGCCATTTTCCGGACGGCATTCTGGAGCGCTTCGCCCTGATTTTCTGTGATGAGGACCACTACCTGCTGGGTAGAGGTGAGCTCATGCTCCATCCTAAGCAACTCCACAGAGATAGGGCCGGGGCGCTTTTTCGCATTCAGATTCAGCCGGCTTAAGGAACGGTTGATCTTCTCGGTCTGGCCTCTTCCGCTGCCCTCCGGCACCTGAACCAGGCTGCCGGAAAGAAAATCCTCGCCGTTCGTGTAAAGAGATGCGGGAATGCCTTTTTTCAGGACGCTTCGCAAAAGAGACGCCGCCAGACGGATGGCTTCCTCGTGAATCACCATATGTTTCCACATCGTCACATCCTCCACATCCACAAAGCAGGCCACCCGGGGCGAATATGTGGAATTCTGGAGATTTACCATAAGGTTTCCGGACCGGGCCGAAGCTTTCCAGTTGATGCGGTTCATCGGATCGGTGCCATCGTACTCCCGCATGCCCGCAAAGGCAAAGGGATCCTCCACCATACCCCGTCTTCCCTCCAGCACTCCTCCCAGGCGGTGCATCGGCAGTTTCAGCCGGTCGATAGACACGTCGCCGGGATAAACGTAGAGAAAAGTGTCCTGCGGAATATCCTTGTAATAATTTTTCTCCATCTGGAGGCCTCCGGCGATGAGGTTGGCCTCATGGATGTGATAATAGCCTCTCTTCCTGCATTTCAGCGGAATCGTACGGCTGATCTTCTGATAAAAAGATACAGAGAAAACGTCCCTTTTATACAGCTGGTCGGAAAGGGAGGCATTTTCCTCCTCGTCGATCCCAAGGCTTCGGTCCAGGAGAAATTCCACCTGGAGCATCGGTACCGGGAGCACTTTCCTGTTTTCGATGATTTCGGTGAGGGTGGCTTCCTCCCCCTCCCTGGCCGGGTGGGGCTGAAAATGGACTTCCACATGGAGATCCCTGCTCCAGAACCTCCGGTAGCCCCTTTCCAGAAGGAAGAGCAGAAGGAAATCCGCCCCTAAGATAAGGATGAGTTTCATTTCTTCTTCCAGTCCTCCACAGGTACTTCCACTCGTTTTAAGATCTCCTCCATGACTCTCCGCTCCGCGTCGGTGTCACCGGCTCCCGCCAGCACCAGACGGTGAGCCAGCACCGGAACGGCCAGTGCCTTCACATCCTCTGGCACCACATAATCTCTGCCTTTGAGCCATGCATAAGCCCGGATTCCCTTAAAGAGGGCCAGCGTTCCTCTGGGGCTCACACCAGAGAGAAGCTCGCCGTCCTGACGGGAAGCCTCCGCGATATCCACCAGGTATTTTTTAATCTCGGGATGAACGTAAATTTTCCGGATTTCTTCCATGGCTTCGAGGATCTCCTCTCTCGTGCAGACCGGCTCCAGCGTTTTTAAAGGCTCCGCGAGCTGAAAACGGTCCAAAATCGCCAGCTCCTCCTCCTTGCTCGGAAAGCCCATGGAAAGCTTCATGAAGAAACGGTCCATCTGGGCCTCGGGAAGCGGAAACGTACCGGAGCTCTCGATCGGGTTCTGCGTCGCGATAACGAAAAAGACCTCATCCAGCTTTCTCGTCTCACCGTCGATCGTCACCTGACGCTCCTCCATACATTCCAGAAGGCTGGACTGAGTTCTCGGGGTGGCGCGGTTGATCTCATCCGCCAGAAGAATCTGGGTAAACACCGGCCCCTCCCGGAACTGGAATTCCCCTTCCTTCTGATTAAAATAGTGAAGTCCGGTCACATCCGAAGGGAGCAGGTCCGGAGTAAACTGCACCCGGCGGAACTCGCCGTTCATGGATTTCGCCAGAGATTTTGCCAGCACCGTCTTTCCCGTGCCCGGAAGATCCTCCAGCAGCACATGTCCCCCGGAAAGTAACGCCGTCAGGATCCTGTCCATAACCTCGTCCTTTCCGATGATAACCTTTTTCATATTTTCTTTGATACGCAGTATATTTTCTCTCATGGGTCTCCTATCTGCCGTTTTTCGGCTGTTGTATTCTCACATTCCAGTCCACCATTTTCAGCGCGGTACTCCCATTTCAGTCTGACTTCATGTGGAGGCAGGTCGGAAATTCTTGGTCTGTCAAAATCTGCGTTATGAGCAGAAATCCATTGTCTGAGCGAAGCGAATTATGGATTTCTGTGAATGTTTTTAGCAGATTATGACGGGCCTTAGAATTTCCCCCTGCCGCAACTGAAAGCCAGACCGGAATTGGAGCACCGTGCATCCTGCCTCATAATTAACTCTTCTCTTTCTCCCCAATTTCTGGTATGGTCATAGTGTACCATAAATTTGAATCAGAAGGAGAAATTTTATGAAAAATTTTGTTTTCTTAGGAGACAGCATTACAGATGCGGGTCGTCTGTGGCTCCCTGAATACAATGGCCTCGGAAACGGCTATGTGAAAATCCTGTCAGAAAAGCTCTCCGATAAATTTTCTGTCATCAACAAAGGCCACGGCAGCTTCACCCTCCCCTTTCTCCTGCGGAACCTGACCACCGACTGCCTCTCCCTCTCTCCCGCCGCCGTCTCCATCCTCATTGGCATCAACGACGTAGGCGTCGCCAAAAATACAGGAAAAAGCCTCCGGGCTCAGGAGTTCGCATCCAACTACGATACTCTGATCCGAAGGCTTCTTGAAGCTTCCATTCCTTCTGTTTTTCTGATGAGTCCCTTTCTTTTTTCCCAGCCCCAGGAATATTTAAACTGGCTCCCGGAACTCCGGGAAGCCGAACATACCATAGAAACTCTCGCCTGCCAGTATCAGCTCCCCTTCCTGCCCCTCCAGGACCGGATGCAGGAAGCCGAAAAATACGGTACAGACGCCCTCACTCCAGACGGAATCCATCTCACGGCTTTCGGGCATGAGCTGCTGGCGAAATGGTGGTTAGAAGCCTTTGCAGACTTTTACTGATTCTCTTCTGCGATCTTCAGGAAGGTAGCCGCATCGGCTCCCTTTTCCAGACTGAGAGAATAGGAATATCCGCCTCTCTGCCAGATCGCTAGGCGATAAATGCCATTTTCTCCTTTAACCGTGATTGAAAAGCTATCTTAACATATGCCAAGCAGGCCTGTATGTAACAAGTTCTCATTCGATCTTCTTTTTCAGTCTTATTGTAAGCTCGAAATAGCTTTTGGGCTGTAATCTTTCCCATTCTGTCATTTTTCCTACTGGGAAGTTCCGAGTGGTTCTCTTACATTTCTTTTTTCGTACAGATTCCTTCCCGGATCTCGTAGATCTCGTCGCAGACGGTCTTCGCCAGCACCTTGTTGTGGGTGATAAAAAGGTAGGCCGTCTCGTGCTCCTTCTGGTATTCCTGAAGGAAATGGACGATCTGGGCCTGGGAGATCACGTCCAGCATGCTGGTGGGTTCGTCCAGAATGATGAGTTCCGGCTCCAGCACCAGGACCCGCGCCAGGGCGGCTCGCTGAAGCTCGCCGCCGGAAAGCTCCAGCGGTGTCCGGTAGAGATGCTCCCGGTGAAGGCCAAACCGCTCAATATCCGCCAAAATTGCCTTCTCGCTGCTGTCCTTTTTCATGAGCTTATAGGGTTCCACCATACTCCGGATCAGAGGCAGCATCGGATTGAAGGAAACTTCCGGGTGCTGGAAAAGGATCTGGATCTTCTTCCGCAGCTCCCCTTTCAACGGATAGGAAAGGCGCTCTCCTTTGTAAAAAATTTCCCCGGAAGAGGCCTCGATCAGCCCCACGATCATCTGTCCCACGGTGGATTTTCCGCTGCCGCTGGGCCCCAGAAGGCCTACGGTCTTTCCCTCCGGAATTTCCACGCACACCTCTTTGGCCGCCCAGAAAACAGGCTCGCCTTTTTTCCGGCTCTTGTAAGCCTTAGAGAGCTTTTCCGTTGTCAGAAGCATGACACTCTCCCTCCTTTCCCGTATAAAGCCAGCAGCGTACCTGATGGCCCTCCACCTCCAGCATCGGAGGCGTCTCCTTGCATTTTTCCTTGCAGAACCGGCAGCGGGGCGCATATTTGCAGCCGCCCTCGGCGTAGTCCTCGTGGGCCATGGCAAAGCCCTCGGAAAAATGAAGGCCGTTTTCCGGCATCGCCGCGATCATATCCTGTGTGTAAGGGTGTAGCGGATGCTCCAGAAGTTCCTTCGCAGAGGCGTACTCCACCTGGTTGGAAGCGTACATGACGGAGATGCTGTCGCTGATCTCCCGGGCAAAATTCAGGTCATGGGTCACACAGAGCACAGCCTGGTCTTTCAGGCTGTGGAAAGCATCCACCACCATCTCGATGCGCTCCTCATCCAGTCCCTTGGTGGGCTCATCCGCCAGGATCATATCGGCTCCCGCGATGATGCCCATGGCGATCATGGCACGCTGCTTCATGCCGCCGCTGTAGGTGAAGGGATACTGAGCGGCCACCTCTTCCTCGTCACCGATGTGAAAACGCTTCATCAGCTTTACCGCCTCGGCGATGGCTTCTTTTTTTCCAATCTTCTGATGCTCGATCATGGGTTCCGCCACCTGAAAACCAACGGTCAGAAGAGGATTCAGGCCGTTTCCGCTTCCCTGGGGCACATAGGAAATTCTGGCTCCGCGGATCTTGTCCAGCTGGCGGCGCTTCATCCGGATCATGTCCTCCCCCTCGAAAAAGGCCTCGCCTGTGACGATGGCATTTTCCGGAAGGAGATGGAGGATTGCCAGAAGGAGAATACTCTTTCCGCTTCCGGTTTCACCGACGATGCAGACTTTTTCTTTTTTATTCACCGTCAGGCTCACATTTTCCACTGCCTGGACCCCATGGCCGGAGGCAAAACGCACGGACACATTTTTTACGTCAAGAAGCATCTTACTCTCCTCCCTTCTTAATCTTTCCATAGTAGCCGATGAGCATAAAGCCCAGCACGCAGACGCAGATGCAGACGATGGGCGGCACATACCACCAGTACTGTTTTTTCATGATGCTGTTCCGGAAAAAGGCATAGTGAAGAACGCTTCCCCAGCTCTTCTCTCCGAATTCTCCCAGTCCCAGGAAGCTCAAGCCCGCCTCCGTCATCATGGCACCGGAAATGGCCATGGCTCCTCTGGTCAGAATGATGTCCTTAATATTCGGCAGAATGTGTTTGAAAAGGATCACCGCCGGGTGAACGCCCATCGTCTTTTCGATCTTGATGAAAGGCAGTTCTTTCAGCTGCATGACCCGGGCTCTTAAGATTCGCGCCGTACCAGTCCAGGCCGTGATGCTGATCGCGATGATCAGGCTCCATTTGCCGGGATTCAGGTAGGCAATCAGAAGAACTGTCAGAGGAAGACTCGGCACCGCCATGGCAATATTTGTGATGGCCGTGATAATCTTGTCTGCCACTCCGCCGAAATAACCGGATACCAGCGCCAGCACCGTTCCCACACCGGTCACGATGAAAGCGGCAAAAATGCCGATATAGAGGGAAACTCTTGTGCCGTAAACCATCTCCGAGAAAATGTCCTGGCCCACATCGTTGGTTCCCAGAATGTGCTCTTTGCTGGGCGGCAGATAGGACGCGATCATCTCTTTCGGGTCATAAGGGGCAATCACCGGAGCGAAAACAGCGATGATCAGGAAAAAAAGAATGATCAGAAGGCCTGCCGTAGCCGCCGCATTCAGACGAATTTTCTTATGCATCCTGAATTCCCTCCTCTCTGATTCTCGGATCGATGGCCGCGTTGACAATATCGCTGATCAGGTTTGCAAAAACCACCAGGGCCGCAGACAGAAGGAAACAGAACTGGGCTGTGGGGAAATCCCGGTTGGACACGGCATTATACAGGATCGTTCCCATTCCCTTCCAGCCAAAAACGACCTCAATGATCATGGAGCCGGAAAGAATACCGCCGAACTGCATACAGAAGGAAGTCGCATAAGGAACCATCGCATTTTTCATCACATGACGGAAAAGGACTTTTCTGGAGGGAAGACCTTTGGACTCCGCCGTCATGATGTACTCCTCGCTCCGCACCTGGGAAACTGCGCTCTTCATCAGCATGAAATCACCGGAAGTCCGGTAAAGAATCATGATAATCAGCGGCAGGAACATATGCTGGAGGATGCTCTGCACCCTCGCCATTCCTTCGACGCCCGGGGAGACCATTCCGTTGATGGGAAAAAGCTTCATCCGGTAGGCAAAAAAGATCAGCAGGATCAGACAGAAACAGTTTGAGGGGACCGTATTCACGATCAAAAGAATAGGCGTCATAATCTTATCAAAGAGTTTTCCCGGCTTCCAGCCCGCAATAACTCCCAGAAGGGCTCCTAAAAGTCCGCCGATGATCCAGGTGGGAATCGACAGAAAAAGTGTCCATTTGCAGGCTTTGAGAACGTTGGAAACGACCGGTTTCTGGTTCGTATAAGAGGGACCGAAATCCATGGTCACAATGTTTTTCAGGTATTTTCCGTACTGCACCGGAAGGCTGTCATCCAGGCCGTACCTGGCAATGAGTTTGTTCAGGGTCTCCGGATCGTTATCCAGCAGATAATAGTATTCCTCCTGGCCCACCAGATGGATCACCGGATCGCCCGGCATGATATGTACCAGAAAAAAGCTGATCGTGATGATCACAAAGATCGTCACAAAAGCCATCGCAATTTTCTGAGCGATATGACGGGTCATATGTATGTTCTCCTTTCACATAAATCAGGGCGTTCCGCGCTCAGGCCTCCCGCCCATACAGAAAAACCGCCGGAACTCTGAAAGTCCCGGCGGCAAATGCAGTCTTTCTATAAATTATTTCGCAGTCAGGCGATACCAGGTTGTCGCATGAACAGTACCCCAGGACGGATAGTTCTCCCATCCGGTATATTTATCGGTGCGGTAGGGGAAGAATGCGGTCTCCCAGCACAGAGCCTCAGCAGACATGCTATCAGCCACATAGTTCTGCAGTTTCTTGCAGTTCTCAACGTACTGATCATCGTTGACAGCCTGAGTCATTGCATAATAGGTATCACGGAAGCTGTCATCGCGGATGGTTCCCCAGAGCCAGGAGCTCTCGCCGTCTCTCAGCTCGCCCATGAAGTAACGGAAAGCGGTGCTGTAGGAAGCCACTCCGGAAGTGGTCAGAGTGATGGAGATATCATAGTTTCCTTTGGTAACGGTATCTTCCCAAACTTCACTGTTGGAAAGGCTGTCGTTATCCACATGGTTCTTAATGCCAACTTTGTCCAGGCTGTTCATGATAACCTCTGCGATACGGTTTCTCATATCCATGGATTTGGAGCTGTACTGCGGGATCACAGTCAGATCCATCGGGCTTCCGTCCGGAAGCTCACGGTAACCGTCGCCGTCCACATCTTTGTAGCCAGCTTCATCCAGCATCTCGGCTGCCTTGTCAGCGTCAAATTCCAGAGAACCGATGCTCTCGTCGTATCCTTTGCAGGAAGGCGGAATCACACCTTTTCCCGGAACCTTTCCGTACTCGCCGTTGATGGTGGTTGCCAGCTGATTGTAATCGATTGCATAGGAAGCAGCCTCACGGAAAGCCTGATCATTTCCCGGAGCTCTGTCTTTACCATACTCCATCTGGTAGCAGCCGGTGAAATCGCTCTCGCCGAGGTCGAGATCCGGTGTGCCCTGAACGGTGTCGATGACGTCAGCGTCGATCGGGTTTGCATAGTTATACATGGTATCGATCTCGCCGTTCATCATAGCCATCATCAGAGTGGTCTCGTCAGAATAGCTCTGTACGGTTACTTTATCAACGGTGATCTCGCCTAAGAAATCGTTCTCCGGAACAGCCTCATAGTAGGAAACCTGAGCGTCGGAATCGTAGGAAACCAGTTTGTAGGGACCACAGCCGATGGCTGCTTCCGGTCCGTCCAGAGTGGTCGGATCGTCGATGCCTTCCCAGATATGCTTTGCGTATACGCAGGCATTGTTGTTGCAGGAAGAGTTGATCCAGTAGTAAGCATCCGGCTCGGAGAAGATCAGGGATGCGCTGTCATCGCCGGTTACTTTTACTTCTGTAAGATTCTGAAGGCTTCCGTTTTTCCTCACATCTCTCATATATTCAAAGGTGAATACCACATCATCCATGGTTACCGGCTCGCCGTCATGCCATACGGCATCCAGCGGAATGGTGAAATCAATCTGTTTTCCATCCTCGGAGATCTCAAAGGATTTCCAGAAATAGGGCTGCAGATTGTTGTTCTCATCGCGGTATACGAAGTCACCCTGGGTAAAGCCATTGTAGTTCATACGTCCGAAAGCGTCGGTCTGGGTCAGGGAGTTGAATACGTTCTGATCTGCGATGGTTCCAACGATCAGATTCTCTACATGGTTGCCAGTGCTCTCGCTGGCTGCCTCGGTCTCGGTCTCTGTGGATGTCTCTGCTGCAAATACGCTCTGTCCCGGCAGCATGGTCAGGCACATAGCCAGACTCAGCAGCAGACTTACGGTCTTCTTTTTCATTTGTTTCCTCCTTAAATGCTAGGTGTAGTAGGTACAAAATGCTTACCGGATTGCTCCGCTGCAAAGCAGCTCCCGCAATCCTCTCCCCGCCATTCGCATATCGCGAAGCTTCGCTCCGCTTTTATGCTCATGTCGGGCGGGTCTCAAGGTCTTGCACACCTCTGTGCAAGCACAGGCGTGCAAGGACTTTTCGACCCTATAAGCACAAAAAAGTGCCTGGAAGAATTTTCCAGACACACAGAACCAAAAGAGACGTCAGATCAACCTTCATCCGCCTCTTTGGAACATGCATCAGTCTTCCATTGAAACGGATACATCTCAAAATCAAAGGGGAGGTCTTCTGGCTCGGGGTCAGCCTCCTGGTCTTCCTTCTCAGCTTTCGCCAATGGCTATTGACCATTCGTCACCCTTACAGCAGCAAGGACTGCCGCAGATTCACACTGCGTTCCCTTTTCCCTTCGATCTATTCACTTTTTTCCTTTCGCCGGAAAGACCGGCTCTGCTTTGTAGTATAGCACACAAAAAACAAAATGCAAGAACATTCTGTCATTTTATTTTTCATGAGCCAGAAGGTATTTTTATGAGTAATTTTCTTTCCTCTTTTTTAATCATCGTCAGCACCGGCACATGTTTTTTCCGCAGGGCATGGACGACCGGATAGGTGTAAAATACCTCCCCTTCCACATAGACCGCCTCGGGCTTTTCTTTCAGAATCGCCTTCACCTGGGCTTTAATCCAGTTCTTCCATTCCTGCTTTTCCATAGCCACTTCGGTGAAAATCCCATCTTCATTAAGTTCCGGAAGCTCCGGCAGCGCCATCCGGACAATCTTCACTCCCGTCAGACCCGGAAGCTTTTGAAGAAGTGCCTCTGCTTCCTCTCCTCCCCCAAAGTTTACGAGAACCGGAGCCTCATGAAACTCCGCCAGGCTGATTTTTGCCGCCTGAACCGCCTCCTCCAGCGTCTCCGTGGTCATGAGAAAACCGCCTTTGTGACAGAACACTGCCCCTGCAATGCCGGAAGCTGCCTCCAACTCCTCATTTTCCAGGCCCAGCCATGCCGAAGGAAAACTGCACTTATAATTCAGGGAATATTCCCGTTTCTGAGGCTGAATGCAGTAGCCGCCCCGGTTGGAGGAAAAGATCACAAAAGCGATCTCCGTCTCGGAGAGATGCTTCTGGCAAGGCACAAATTCCGGCAGAATCAGAATCTGTCGATTCTCCGCGGGGATTTCTCCAGCTTTGATAGCCCGCTCCTGTTCCGCCAGGATCTCCTCCACCCGACGGTCCGCCCGCTCATTTCCGCGACAGCGCTCAAATTTGTTTTCCAGGATCATCCCGGCCACGCTCACGGCCTGGAAAAAAGCCTCGTCCGTACCGTCCTCCGCGTCCCAGGCCGGATTGAAATTGCCAATGAGAGACGCCAGCTCATTTTTCTCCCCGGTGTTGTCATTATTGTCCAGAGGCTGAACGAAGGTCTCGTCAAAAGAAAGCGCCAGTTCTTCGCCTAAAATCTCCGCCCCCAGCGCCTCCCAGAGAAGGCCGAAGGCCGCGTAGGGCACGCCGTTTTCCCGAATCCGGCTGTCCTTCTGGTGATGGTCGTAAGCGCCTCTTCCGATGTCAAAGACAATGCCGTCAAAATCTTCCGGCACCTGATTTCCCCTGCTGATCTGAATCTCCGGGTTCAGGTACAGGAGAAGGGCCGCGGAAAACACGTCGTCCGCGTGAAATTTTCCCCCATGGGTGAAGGCTTTCGCGTCTTTTTTTCTGATCTCATTTAATAACTGATTCATGATCCATTCCTTCCATAGATAAGTTCAGGGACCCGGCGCATCTGCTCAGGTCCCTGTGTTTTTTATTTCAGATATACAGCGTTCGTTCCCGCAAATTTTCCTTTTCCGTCCCGGATCTGGATCCGCACCCAGGCATCCTTTCCGTTCAGCGGAAACTCTGCTTCCGTGATGGTCTCCCCTTTCGGAGCCAGTTTCTTGTAGCAGTCACGGCTGTCCGTCACCACAAAAATTTTCTCCACCGGAGAAGTTTTTACCTTCAGCACACCGTCCTCAATCTTCGCCTCGTGGATCTCTGGAGCCATGGAGAAATAGAAATTTCCCTCTTTCATGGCTTTGATCACAGCCTCATAGGTCAGTTCCGAGGCTTTGATCTGAATAAAGCCGCCGAAGGAATCGCACATGGGATCTGTCAGCGGGAACCAGTTGTGGTTGTCATCGGTGGCCACTGTGAAAAGCTTCTGCCCGCTCCGGAGCATCTCGTCGTAGCTCTGGGGATTAAAACCGTAGAGACCGTCGTGCTCACAGCCATGATTGTAGATCTCCATGGCCCAGAGTCCCTCGAAATCTTTGTAATCGTCATAATTCTGCAAAGACCAGTAGGGATGATTGTAGCAGCACAGGAAACCTGCCTCTGTCCGCTCCTTTATGTAAGCGTTCTGTCCGGCCATATCCTCGTAGACATAGGTCGGCAGCGGGAACTCTTTCCCCTCCTCCGGATGCTCGTCGTAGAAATTCAGATGATAGCATTTGGCATGAGGCCAGCCGCCGCATTTTTCCGGATTCTCGGAAACATCCACCTCAATACCTGCCAGCGCGATGAAATTTTCATCCGTCAGCTCCGGATGGTAGCCATAGGTCCGGTGATCTGTGAACGCCACGATGGAATAGCCTCTTTTCTGGTACTCTTCCTTGATCTGTTCCTTGGTCAGTTTTCCATCGGAGATCACAGTATGGCAATGCAGATTTGCCTTGTAAAACTTACCCTCTCCCGGGAAAAAATCATAATCCTTCATTTACTTGCCCTCCATACATCAGGATGGGTCTATTGTACCACAGAATGAAGAGCTGCGGCATACTTTCTTTTCCGTTCTTCCATTTTTCCTTCCTGGAAAAAATCTCCTCTTTTGCAGTAACGGTTGATGGGTTCATGGGAAAACATATACAGCCGGTTGACTTTTTCCCCGAGAAGGCCCTCGGAATCGTCAATGACCGGTGCTCCGGGCTAGATTTCCGCCCTTCTTAAATAATCTTCCATCCGTTATCACCAGCCTAACTGCTTCTTATTCTCCATCTGCTTATCCAGCATCTCGATGAGTGCCGGGATCTCACTGGGATCACAGACCACATAATCCGGCGTTTCCTCTTCATTTTCCGGCTTCATCCGGTACCGGGGACTGTAACCTGCCAGCACAGAAGTAATTCCCATTCGGTTGGCTCCGACGATGTCACGCTCCAGGTTATTTCCGATCATAATTATATACTTTTTGTCCGCCTCTTCAAGGTTCATTTTCTCCATGGCCGTCTTAAACATTTCTCCGGCCGGTTTGCAGACACCTACAGTCTCAGAGATTGCGCGCACCTCAAAATAAGTCTCCATCTCGTGCTGCCGATAAATATTATCAAAGGATTCCACCAGGCCGTCCGCCACCAGCGCCACCCGGAAACCCGCATTTTTCAGCTGAAAAAGGACTTCTTTGATTCCCGTAAAAAATTCTGCGTGATCTACAACGTCACCTTTTATTCTCACCTCGGTGGATTCATCCACCAGCGTATCTCCACTGTCCAGAAAAATAATCGCATTTCTCATGATTTTTTACCCCTTTCTTTCTGTTATTATAACAGGCCTACGGGGCTTTTTTCTATACATGAATATGCTGGATTTATATATTTTTGTAACCTTCCATTTCAAAAAAAGACCATGTTCCCGGATCTCTTCTGATCTGAAAACATGGTCTTTTCTATAATAACGCCAATTCCAGCTCTTCCAGCATGGTTTCCACCTTGAAGGGTTTGGCGATATGGCCGTTCATTCCCGCTGCCAGAGCTTTCTTCCGGTCCTCGTCAAAAGCGTTGGCCGTCATGGCCAGGATGGGAATCTTTCCTCTTGTTCCGGGCAAGTTCCGGATCGCCTTTGTCGCCTCGTAGCCGTTCATTTTCGGCATCTGGATATCCATGAGAACTGCGTCATAATAATCCTCCGGCTTCTTTTTCAGCGTCTCCACACATTCCTCGCCGTCTCTGGTCCACTCTGCCTGAAGGCCACATTCCTCCAGAAGCGTCACTGCAATCTCCGCGTTAAGCTCGTTGTCCTCCGCCATCAGAATCCGTTTCCCTTTCAGCATTTCCGCAAGATCTGCCCTTCCATTCTCTTTCTCGCGCTCGGGATCCGGTCCATCTGCCAGAGCAAACGGAAGCCGTATGATAATCTTCGTGCCGGCTCCAACCTGGCTTTCCACCTCGATAGAACCATCCATAAGCTCCGTCAGGGCTTTCACGATGGGAAGCCCCAGGCCGGTTCCCGTCACCTTGCTCTCCGTACTGGTTCGTTCGCGGGTAAACTCTTCAAAAATGTGAGGCAGGTACTCCTCACTCATTCCGATGCCTGTATCTGTAATCTCAAAACGGTAGGAAACCCAGCCTTCTTTTTTGCAGGGCTCTTCCTGGATCCGCACAGAAACACTGCCGCCCTCCGGCGTATACTTAATGGAATTGCTCACAACATTCAGAAGAATCTCCCGCACTTTGGTCCGATCGCAGCGCACATATTCATGCTCCACCTGAAGCTCGCAGCGGTAAGTCAGTCCTTTTTTGCTGACCGCCGGCTCAAAAACTGCATTCAGCGCTTCCTTCAGCTCCTCAAAATAGCCCACTTCCATTTTCAGTGTGGCTTTACCACTCTCGATTCTGGCCATCTCCAGCACATAGTTGATGAGAGACAGAAGAAAGGAACTGGAGGAACGGATCTTCTGGATATAATCCCTGGCCCGCTCTTTTTCATCCATATGTTTTTCCAGCAATTCGGAAAACCCGATGATCGCATTCATGGGCGTCCGGATATCATGACTCATATTGAAGAGGAAGCGCGTTTTTGCCTCATTGGCCAGCTGTGCCTCCTTCGCCGCTTTTTCCAGCTCCTCTGCATGCACCTGGTCCCTGTAACGCCGCAGCTCAAACTGCCAGTAACCCAGCGTCACGAGAATGGTCAGCGCAATTACCAGAAGATAACCACCCGCCGCCTGCGTCGTTGACACCCAGCCATCCTGAGGGACAATCTCAAAATACCAGGTGTCGTTCGGTACCTCACAGGCTACCTCCATCGTATTCTCAAGGCCTCCGTCCTGGCACTGAGCGATGGAAACCCTCTCCCCAGTAGACATGGTCCGCTTCCAGATCCGGTAATGGTATCCCACATCCTTCAGTTTATCCAGCTCAATCTCATCGATGAATTTTTCCCAGTTGATAACCAGGAGTGAAAAACCCCAGAAGGTCTCCTTCCCCTCTTTCATAAAATAGATCGGATTGAAGAGCAGCATTCCGGTTCCGCCCTGCTTCAGCTCAAAAGGTCCTGCAATCGTGTACTCTTTGCTGTCCCTGGCCAGTCTGGCCTCCATTCTACGCTCCGGATTTTCCATCATATCAAGACCCATGGCCGCCTCATTTCCCTCCAGGGGATAGATCTGGTTGATGGTACCGTCCTTTGCCATCTCGTATGCCTCAATAACCTCGTTTTCATTCTGCATCAGAGCTGCTAACTGGTTAAATTGCTCATCCGTTATATCATACCCGGACTCCACAACATTTTTCATCAGATCCGATTCCACAAGATATTTATTCAGCTGGGATTCCACCATATTCACGGTGGATTCTGCCGTATAGGCTGCCTTCAGTCTCGCCTGTTTTTCCTGACTCTGATTGAGCAGAAAAACGCAGCCCATCGTCACCAGAAGCGTCGCAAAAAAGACTGCCGCCGCCCGCAGCTTCATGGTCTTTTGTTTCATTTTTTTCTCCATACCATGAACTCCTTATCAGAAAGAATAGGTATTCTTTCCATGATACAAAAGCCGGATCGTATTATAAATTTCCTTATCAATATCAACGCTGCTCTTACCAATTGCTGTCAGAGTGCTTTCCATTGCCATTGTCTAACCTCTCTTTTGTTCGCTTTGCCTTGCTTTTTTACCAGCCCATTATAACGCGGAGGCGGGGGATTTTCAACAAAGGAATGGAGATTGGGGCAATTTGTTCTTTCCGTACTTTATGCTCAAAAAATCTTCTTTCTTGCAAAGTCTCATATTTCATGATATGATTATTTATAAAGTTCTGTTTTTCAGGAAAGGAGGATTCTATGAATAAAAGAAACATTCCTGTGGGTGTATCTGATTTTTCAGAGATACGCCAGAACGACTACTATTATGTGGATAAATCAGAGCTGATTCGTGAACTTTTAAAAACTTCCATAGCTAAAGTTACGCTTATCACCCGTCCCCGCCGTTTTGGCAAAACACTTGCCATGAGTATGCTTGCAAACTTTTTTGATATACGCCAGAAGAATGAATCTCTGTTTCAGGGACTTGCCGTCTCATCCGATTCCTCTTTCTGCAAAGAGTGGATGAATCAGTGGCCTGTTGTCTTTCTCTCCTTAAAAAATATTGACGGACTGACTTTTTCTACCGCCTACCAGCAGTTAGCCTATGAGATCGGACTTCTTTTTGAAAAACACAAGTACCTTCTGACTGATGAAAAAATAGGCCCTGCTGAAAAAGAACTTTTTGAACGGCTGAAAAATCGCTCAGCCAGTGAAGTGGAAGTTTCCCGTTCCCTTCAGTTCCTTTTGCAGCTTATGACACAGCATTATGGAAAAAGCGCAATTCTTCTTCTGGACGAATACGATGTACCGCTTGCCAAGGCTAGCAGCAATGGATATTATAAAGAAATGCTCGAGCTCATTCGTGCCATAATGATTACCGCTTTAAAAGATAATCCCAGCCTTTGTTTCGCTGTCATTACAGGCTGCCTTCGGATTTCAAAAGAAAGCATCTTTACTGGAACCAATAACTTCGTCTCCGATACCATTACAGATTCCCATCTGGATGAATACTTCGGTTTCACTCAGAAGGATGTAGATCAGCTTCTTGCCGACACGGACGCTCAGGATCATGCTGATGACATAAAAAACTGGTATGACGGGTATCATTTCGGAGATTTCGATGTCTACTGCCCCTGGGACGTCATGAATTATCTGCGCGATCTTCAGCGAAATCCCAAAGCCCTGCCTTCGAGCTACTGGAAAAACACCAGCGATAATGCCATCATCCGCTCTTTTATCGACTATGCCGGTTCCAGTATTACCCGGAAACTGGAGACCTTGCTTTCCGGCGGTTATATCATACAGGAAATCAACGAAAATCTCACTTATGATTACCTCCATTCTTCTGAGGAGAATCTCTGGAGTGTTCTTTACCTGACCGGTTATCTGACCTGCCTCAAAGATGACACGCTTTCTCTCCCTGCCCGTTCCATCGCTCTTGTCATTCCCAATGCTGAGATCCGTGAAATATTTGAAACCACGATCATTCAATGGTTTGATGACAGCGCCCGGAGCTGGAACCGAAAACCTCTATTTGATGCCATCTGGGCCAAAAACTGTGCTGCTGCCACCGAAGAAATGAACCGTCTTCTCAGAAAAACCATCAGCTATCACGATTATAAAGAAGACTTCTACCATGCTTTTCTGGCAGGCATTTTTGCCGGAGCCGGATATACCGTAGAATCCAACCGGGAACACGGTGAAGGCCGCAGTGATGTCGTCGTCTATGATTCGGAAAATGGCCGCGTTGCCGTTTTTGAAATCAAATATGCACAAACCTCAGCTTCTCTTCCCACCGCCTGCGAAGCGGCTTTAACCCAAATTGCCACTCGCATGTATGCTCAGGAATTTGAGGACGATTACGACCAGATTTACTGCTATGGGATCGCATTCTTTAAGAAACGATGTCTGATTGAGATAGGAGCAAAATAAGCAAAAACCAGGCTGGGACAGCTTTTTGCAAGTCGAACCAACCTGGTTTTCTTTATCTTTATCTCTTCTTTTACTGTTTTTTCTTAGCATAACATAGCGGCGGCGGAATGTCATTTAACCAGGAGTTCAATGACATTCCAGCCTCTTTCTGGTAAGATAAAGGTAAAGCAAAGGGGGAAGCCATAAATGAAAATACGGACAGATTTCGTGACAAACAGCAGCAGTTCTTCTTTTATTTTTAAGGAGTTCAACTCGGAAAAAATCAAACAGGCGGTAGAACACAGGCTCGCGCTTTCTTCAGAAGAATGGGAGAAACCCTGGCATCCATATCTCAGAGAACTGGCCTCTTCTATGGCAGGACGACGCTTCCGGGAATATCCTCTCCGTGATCTGATGGAAGTTTACTCCTGGTACTGTAATGAGGTGATCAGCAAATGGCTCGGAGTCAAAATGTGGAAGGGCTGGGACGATTATGACCGCTGGAACGCAGAACTGGAACAGGCTCTTTCCGAAAAAGTGTACCTGAGCAGCAGCGATGAAAAATGGAACTCCCTGTTTATTCTGGATCTCTATGAAGATTATCTGTACAAAACCGATCAATGGAATACCGATGAAAAAAGCATGGAGGTATCATCCGAGATTCTAAACGCTCAGGTTAAGGACTATCTGCAATCCTGGGAATGCGAAGGCAGTACGCTGCAGGTTTTCTATATGAATAATCTGGAAGAGCTTCTGAAGGGTGCAAAGAGATTTGAGGGAAAAGAGCTCGCAGATGTGATGGAATACTTTTTTGGCGCTCAGTATTTGTATTTCGATGAAACGGAAACCCATTATCTTATCTCCGAAGCCTTAGAGGAAGCCGGTCTCTGTTTGTATTCCTGCTGCCATATGGGATAACTGATACAGATTTCGTAAGTTGTGTTGTATCATCTATAAGAAAGGGGTGAAGTGAAACATGATTTATATTACCGGTGATACCCATGCGGATTTCAGCCGTTTTACGAAAAGGCAGCGTTGTCGGCTTCCATTTGAACTGACCGAAAAAGACATCGTCATTGTCTGCGGTGATTTTGGACTGCTCTGGGAACGAAATGACAGAACGTTGAAGTACAACCTGGACTGGATGTCAAGATTGCCCTTTAAGATTCTCTGGGTATCCGGAAACCACGAAAATTATGATATGCTGGAGGACTACCATCTGGAAGAATGGCACGGAGGGAGGGTTCGTCATATCCTTCGCGATCAGATCATTTATCTGGAACGGGGGCAGGTGTTTAAAATAGAAGGCAAGAAATTTTTCATCTTTGGCGGGGCCTCCAGCCACGACATTCAGGGCGGAGTCCTTGATCCTCACGATCCCGACTATGCCAAAAAACGGATCGCCGCAAACAAAGCTCGCCTGCCCTATCGCATCAAAGGAATCTCCTGGTGGGAACAGGAACTGCCCACAGAAGAAGAAATGCAGGAAGGCATTCGGAATCTTGAAAAAGTAAACTATAAAGTTGATTATGTGATAACCCACTGCCTGGCCTCCAGCGTGCAGGGGAAATTGGAACGATATTTTGGCGGTGATTTTGTCCATTTCTATAAGGAAGATATTTTGACAGAATATTTCGATCGGCTGGAAGAAAAGCTGCAATATAAATACTGGTACTGCGGGCATTATCACCTGGATATGGGGGTTGATGAGAGGCATGGGGTGGTTTATGAAGGGATTAGGGCGGTGAAGCCGTGAAAAATTGTCAGTCAAAGCTGGCACCCATACTTTGACTGACAATTCGAGAGTATGAAACTTTTTCTGTAAAATAATGTTTGGAAGGTTCTTCTATGATACAATAAATATCATTAGGAGGACCTTTTATTATGGCAAGACAAAAGAAACCGGTACATCGAGTACAAATGACCGAAGGAAAACGAAACATCATCCATCAGCTCCTGGAAGAGTATGATATCCAGTCTGCTGAAGACATCCAGGATGCGCTCAAGGATCTTTTAGGCGGTACCATTAAGGAAATGATGGAAGCGGAAATGGACGATCATCTCGGCTATGAAAAATCAGAACGTTCGGATAATGATGATTACCGCAATGGGTATAAGCGCAAACAGGTCAACAGCCGATATGGATCGATGGAAATCGAAGTGCCGCAGGACCGAAAATCAACATTTGAACCACAGGTGGTGAAAAAACGTCAGAAAGATATTTCTGATATTGATCAGAAGATTATTTCTATGTATGCCAAAGGAATGACTACCCGACAGATTTCCGAAACCATCGAAGATATTT
>ERZ824488.446-NODE-446-length-54631-cov-12.647277_pt1 | contig 54631 bp, 66 predicted proteins | sample MGYA00519936_ERZ824488 | MGnify/ENA primary metagenome ERZ824488 (study PRJEB31778, sample SAMEA3449153) | human gut metagenome | biome: human gut; feature: human-associated habitat; material: faeces | place: United Kingdom | collected 2010/2012 ... | reverse complement strand
TTAATTCCACACGCATACCACGTATGGTTTGAAAATCCCTGAACGTAAAAAGACGATGCTGTCTTGTTTGCGTACATGCCACCGACATCGGAGCACGTTCTCATGTCTACATTTTCTATACTCGTAAACCACTCCTCATTAATTAATGCCGATATAACAAGCGTGTAATCAGGCCCGCTAAATGGACGTAAAAGATCCACCTTCACTCCCGCATAATTGTCTGTAGCTCTTTGAAGGCCGCCCTGTTCAAGCCAGCCATCGCTCCATTCACGCCACCAATTACCGTGCATATCGTTATACGTATTGATTACGGTTATTGCAGTAAGGAGGGGGGGGCAATACCTACAGAAACCGCTTTCCCGTTTTCTTCTACATAACACGAAACTATATTTTTCATTTGTTTTCCCTATTGATTTATCATTGATTGACGAACTGCTTCATACCTGTCTATACAATAATTCAATTTCTTTATTGCCTCGTCTCCACGCTGTGCGATGGAGACAAGACGGTCAGCATCTCCTTCGTCAAGTTCGGCTCTTCCTTTTCCAGATCCAGCGACGGTATTCGCGGGCATTGTGCAGGAACGGGCGTTGACTGACAGGCGCAAACGGCCATTGCGGATATCACGACGAAGAGTATCATTAATGCTCTTTTGCTTCTGCAATTCCCTGTTGTGCTCATCTTTCATCCTGTCTTTTTCCGCTGCCATGTCCTGTTCCAGCTTTCGCGCCTTTTGCTGCTGTTCAACCACAGCAGCCATATGCTCCTCTTTCATCCGGTTCAACGTGTTTCTTGTCAGCCACCCGCAAAAAAGAGCACCTATGACAAATCCGACAACGGCACAAAGCAGCATTTCTTTCATGATATCTTGCCGGTTTCTGTTTCCATAACGGATTCTTTAAAATATTTCCGGTCATGAAACTCCGCCTGCTTTCCCAAATTCCATCCCGATACCGGTCTGTGATAGCCCATGACTCTTGTCCATATTTCACATCGCGTTCTTTTTTCTTGAGGCAGCTCTTTATTCATTCCAGAATACTCCTTTGACATCCTCCCCCCTTTATTCCAACTTACAACTTGTAATCTGTTCCTGCCTGTCCCATACAAACCCTGTATTCAAGGTTCCGTCGGTTGGCAAGTCCTTTTGAATACTTTCCCTTTATATACACCCATCTTTTCAATTGGGCGCACGCTTCCGGATATCTTTTCTGATTAAGCAATTTAAGCAACGTGGACTTTTTGAAATTTCCTATTCCAACATTGTACGCAAAAGATGCATACGCATCGAACTCATGCTGATACAAGGGGACTTTTATATAGGGTCTTATTTGATCCGCATGAGAATCAAGGCTTTTCAAAAGTTGCTGTTTGGCACGTTCAGGCGTTGTAGTGTCTCCAATCTTCACCCCTTTCGTTTCTCCATATCCAATTGTTGGAACACCACCCTCATCGAGATATGCCTCTTCACGGTAACCCTCGAACTGCGCAACCATAGCCACCGCAGCGGCAGAGACCGACAGCGCCATAATGGCTTTTCGTATTCTGTTTACAGGTATTGCCATGTCCTATCCAAACAGCAATCTTGTTCAATCCTTGTCCAAGCCGATCAGCCTGTAGCATAATCCTGCGCTAATGGTGGTGCTGAATGTGAATCTTATTCTTGTGAAATCTTCTTCACCGTTACAAGGTTCCTTGAAGCACTGTGTCCATTTCACCGAATACGGGATGGAACTATAGTTGTCAGAAAAAGATACATTCGAAACATCTATTTTGCCTATAAGCGTAATATCAATTTGCGACAGCTTTTCAATAGAAATGAAATCCCATTGTTCCGCCGTGCCGTCGCTATATTTTACGTATCTTCCCCAAGGTCCTATTTTGAAAGTCAAAACAGGTTGATGAACGTACAACGGTTGCGCCGTCCCCCCCCCATCAGGAATACCCAGATAAACCTGCTTTATAAGTTTCTGATTCATGACTGATCATCCCCCCCCCTTTATTTTTTACGCGGTTTTCCGCCGGTCTTTTTGCTGGACTTCTGTTTACTGCAAGCCATGTTGTTTCCTCCATTTGCACTTTGTTGATATACAAGAACCACTTCGTTATTTCCCAATTCCGTACCCTCACCGGGATCGGTATCCTTTACCATTATCACAGGCATTTTATTCTGCAAATCGGAAAGGCTATTTTCCAGATCGGCAATCCTGCTCTTGCTCGACTCCTCGCCCTGTTGCAATTCCTCAAGCTGGAATTTCAGTTAGCTTATCGCGGTCTGCGCATCATCGACTTTCTTTTCCAGACTTTTCAGATCAACCCCGAATAACAGCTTTCCTAACCAATTGAACATGCTATCTCCTTGTTTTAAACGGATTTATCGTGCTTACGAACATTGCATTATAGTCACTGATTTCTGCTGCGGGATCGGCGTCATGTGCAATCCGCATCTTCAAAGCCGATTGAAATTTCCAGCCAAGATATAATCTGAAACACTTCCCCGGAAAGGACGGAAACACGATATAAAGCATCCACCTTGCCTTGAACGGATTCTTCGACGTTGTTGCCGCCCATACTCCGGAATAATAAGGCTTGTCTCCCGTCTTGGGATTTCCACATGAATAAAGCTTGTCGTCCTTATACACCCACGTATTGAGCACATTCCATGACCAGCCATAAGCTTTATTGCGCCACAACCAGAACGTACGCTGTACATACAAGCCGATTTTCGGATGCTTGGCTACAAAATCCGCCCATCTTTCATAGTGCCCCCTGTCTCCCTCTATCGGATTGTCGGGAGTCAACCATAAACGAAGAGGATTGTTTTTCGATAGCGTTACGTCTCCATTACCATCAGCAAACAAGGCGATGATCGGTGCCAACGGAAACGCCAAAAGCGATGTCACTATGTCAAGAGGTAAATATAAAAACCATATCATTATTGCGTCCACCCTATCGCATACCACTTTACATTAGCTGTTAGCTGGTTATTGTAATAATCCAATATAATATGATCATTTGTTTCTTCCATTACACAAGGGGCGTCTACAATAAGCCCTAAATTCACTACGTTTACATAATACAAAACGTAAAACGGTATCTGAAAAACTACCTTCACACCGCCAGTAGCGGGTATTGTTGCAACGCCTCCCTGTTCCAAACGTCCATCGCTATATTGAATTATAAAATTATTATTGTTTCCTGATCTGGTTACAACAGTCGGTATCGTCGGCTTGTTCAATAAATCGTTATAGCTTCCTGTTGTCGCCACTGTCGCCAGATCAGGTTTATTCAATATGTACCCCCCCCCCATCCGCTTCAGTAGCATTCCAGTCAGCATTACCACCGAAAAACCGGGTTGCCATTTCATCTTGTCCGACATAAGCTTTTAAAATTTTTCTCTGATTCATACGTCCCTACCATATCTCAACGCTACATAACCGGGAGCGCCCGCCCCCCTAATTACTTGTTAAATATCACCAAGTCACAATGATAATTCCATTTTCTCCTGCACCGCTAGGCATATCAATAACACCTTGTCCTCCTGCACCATACCCTGTAAAAAACGGAGATGCTCCGCCGGGACAGGGCGTTCTGTTGTTTCTGGTAGCGTTACCGGTTCCCTGATTTCCATTAAGCTGCTGTATAACCTGCGTTACACCTTGTACAGTCGCGATACCCGCGGCTCCTCCTTCTGCGTGATCTGGCCCTCTGCCACCTCCGCCACCGCCGCCGCCGGTACATGTTATATAAGAGCCGAATGATGTTGTTCCGCCTGCTATTCCAAGAGCCTCACCTGAAACAGACGCTCCTCCCGCTCCAATAGTTACCGGAATACCGGAATTTGGTGTAACAGCTATAATTGCCTTGGCATATGCCCCTGAACCTCCTCCCGCTCCGGCTCCCCAATCACCGTGTCGTTCCCACACTCCCGCTCCGCTTCCACCGGCTCCCTGACATTGAACCGTTACGGATGTAACACCCGACGGCACATTGAATGTAAAGGAACCGGGTGTTACGAATATGGCCTGATTGTCCGATGATATGATTGCCTGAATTTCATTCACGCGTTCGGTAAGGCTTTCTATCTGTGACTTCAACCACATAAGATCAACGCCGAATAAATCTTCTCCGACCAATCTTACTTTTTCCGCAAGATTGGTCGCCCCCCCCACATAGAACTTTTTCAAATCGCGACTTTTCATTTCATTACGTCCTGTGATTCAGGTCATGCAACACTTCCATACGACCTTTCAATAATGTTACTTCCGATCTCAATTCAGACACTTCTTCTTTCAGGCTGTCATGATTGGAATCAACCAAATCTATTCTCTCCATAAGCCTTATTTCCATGTTATGAACATTATCCTTTTCATTAACAAGCAAATTGCTTATGTCATCAAGCCTGTTGTTGAGCCGTTTGAAGAAGTACCACAATACAGAAGAAATGCCGGACATAAGCCCTAATACTGCATACATAAGCATTTCAGGTGTTATAAAATCCGGCATGATTATCTCCCGCTCGTTACGACGCCTGCGTCCATTGAGCCGTCAATGTAACGTCAGCCGTGACCGTTATCTGGCTTCCCGGAGTGTGAGTCGTTGACCCATCGCTATAATTGTTGAATGTATACCCTGTTCTTGTCGGTGGCGTTGACGGAATGGTATATAGCGCATTGTTCAATACCGATGTATTGCTTGGCAAATTCTGAACATCTTCCGCTTCCGAGCCTGAAACATATGTAATGTTCCATGTTTGTACTTCTTCGTATACAAAAACGATATGCCCTGTTTCAAGCGGAGATCCTGCTCCCGGGTCTTCCGTAGTCCATGTTATACCGCGGTCATAAAACAGCTTCTTGTCAGTTCCCAGTTTAAGGTCGTTTCCACTGTCGGAAGACAGCAGCCCTTCGCCGGTAACCAGCAATTTTTCATCCGTTCCCTTTGTGATAAGATTGCCTTCGTTTGTAGAAATAATTTCATCGACGTCTGAAATACCACCGCTTTTTTCTACATACAACTTGCCATCGCTTTTTACGGTAAGCTGATTGTCAGCTTCGGATGATACAAGGCTGTTGGCATCTACCTTGGCGAACAACTTGTCATCCGATCCTTCAACGATAATGTTATTGGCATCTGTAGAAATAAGATCGGAAGGAACGACTTCTCCCTTTTCAACAAACAGACCATCGCTTTTCACGACAATCTGGTTGTTCGACTCCTTGGACACCAGCGTATTCGTATCTACCTTGGCATACAGCTTGTTATCCGATCCGGTTACTATGATGTTGCCTGCATTGGTAGATACCAAATCAGAAGGAACGACTTCTCCTTCTTCGACATACAGCTTATCGTTTTTGATAACAAGACTGTTTCCGGCTTCTGGAGATACCAGATCGGACGCTTTTACAGGATCGACTTTGGCGAACAGTTTGCTGTCCGTTCCCTTGGTGATTATGTTGTTGGCATCTGTAGAAATGAGATCACCGGGGACAACATCTTTTGTTTTTTCAACAAACAACCCACCGTCCGATCCCGTCGTGATAGCGTTATCTGCGCTATCCGATATGAAATCTTTCGGATTGGACGGATCCACTCTGGCATACAGCTTGTTATCCGATCCGGTTACTATGATGTTGCCAACATCTCCGGAAACAAGATCACCGGCTACAACGGAAGCTGCCGTCTTATTAACGTAAAGCTTGCCGTCCGTTCCGATTTCAAGAATATTGTTTTCCTCGCTCGATACCATATTCGCTGGCTTGACGATAAGCTTCCCGTCTTCCGCCACTTCCAGCATGTTCGGCGTAATAGCCGATACGATTTCATTAAGATCGGATCCGCAATTCAGGGCCTCGCAAATAGCCGCTTTATCTTCCGGCGAAGCACTTGTGATAGCTGCCTTGAGCTCCTCCGTAAAGTTTTCACATGAAACCAAATTAACCATACTCTGTCTCCTATAAACAACCGCTGTTATTCATTCACCTGCCATACTGCCTTGAACACAGAAGGCTTGACAGTATTCCATTCATCGTCATTCCATTTGACTTCTTCCGAAGGCGAATATGTTTTATCGCCGTTTGCCGTATCCTGCCAGTTCACGAAAGTGAATCCCGTTCGTGTCGGCGTGTTTCCCGACACCGTAAACCCGACGGCAGGATTATAAGACTGCCCGGACGGCATATTTTCGGCTTCCCCATCCGTCGTATAGCTCATGACAAATTCCCATACTGCATATAACGTCAAGCTATATCGTTCGGCTATTGGCGATCCCACTGCATAATCAACGGTCTTGCAATCCGGTGACTTGCTCCATCCCCTGAACACCGTGTTTTCAGGCTCTTCGCTCCATGCCGGTGCATTTACCGACTTGCCTGCTTCGACGATCGCCTTGGCCGGGACTTCTCCCCCTATGCCGGAAAACAGATTTACATAAGTGATCGCTATGGTCTTGGTTATCGGCTTGTCTTGTGGACAAGTCATGTCAACAGGCTGGTATGTCCCGTCATTGAACAATATCCATGTCCTGTCACATCTTTCGAATGTGCCTACAGCCAGCTTCGGCATGGACAGTATATGAACCTGAACCGGCTTGCCCGTTACAAGTTCTATTTCATTCGGTATGATTACAGACGGCCTTTCCTCATCGTCATCGCTTTTTTTCGGAAAGCAACCGCATGACGGAAAATCAAGCGCCTCACCGACTGCATATCCTATAAGATCTCCACCATCTGCACCGCATCCTGCGTTGACTTCTACCGTAGCCCCTTCTCTTGGAGACGGATAAATGTAGCCTATCGTCGTTCCGTCACAATCCTGTAGCGCAACTGTAGCATCAGGCGGTTGCTGGTCCGGACGGAAAGCCGCCCCTCCACCGGGCAATGGCATGGTAGCAAAATAACCGCACGGAGTTTCCGTCGGTTTCCATCTCATCTCATTGCATACAGTAGTCTGCTGCTTGTTGATGACGTGATCAATACAGGCTTCTACACCGGTATCGGTCCATTCACGAGTTTCTTCATTGCGCCATTCCGTCTGGCCGTACTGGTTTACGTATTGCCGACTTATCTGATACGTATCGGAATCATCCGTCACTATGCAGTTTTCACGACCGGTAGCCGTCCATATCGCCCCGCTGGTATCGACCTCAACCCAACGCAAATCATTGCAACGATTGGTCTGCTGCTTTTCGAGCTTGCCGGATTCAGAAGTTCTGGTTTCTCCGGTATCGACCCATGAAACCGTTTCCCCATCTTCCCATTTCAGTTGACCATACTGGCTCCTGTATTCGTTGCTTATCGTATAGGTATTGGACTCTGCGCTTGCGTTTATGCACCGGAAATTTCCTGTCGGAGTCCATACAATACCTTCGTCATCTACAAGAACCCAACGAAGGTCATTGCATATAGTGGCCTGCTGCTTGCGTACCGTACCGCTGCCCGTGTCTTCGATAACCCCGGTGTCTGTCCAGTCCCGGGTTTCTTCGACTTCCCACTTTCTCTGATCGAACTGGTTGATATACTCCCGTTCCACCGTATAAGTGGCAGAAGCGGTATCATCGCCTATATCGCACCGGACATTCCCGGTCGCCGACCACTGCACCTCCGACTCGTCAACATCCACCCATCGCAAATCGCCGCACTGATCCGTCTGCTGACGCTGTACCTTGTTATCCGTCGTAATCTGATACTCACCGGTATTTGTCCAGACAAGATCCCCGCATTCTATCCAACGAGTGTTGCCAAGACCGTCGTCTTCCTGACATTCCAGTTTGTCTGTTTTGACATTGCATCGCTGCTTGTCATTGAGCTGCCAGTCCGGCTCCGCACATATTACCGGACATCCTCTCATGCCCGGATCAAGCTTGTTTGTATTGGTAGTCGTATTGAACAGGGCCATGACGGAGGCAGTCCCGATACCATCGCCTTTGTACACCGCCACCATCAGGGTGTTCTGGGGAGCATCGAGAACGATAACCGGATTGTCCTTCGTCATTCGTACCGGCGGATATTCTCCCGCTGCCGTACATTCCCCGCATACCAAGGGCTGCGACGCTTCTATTTCAGGCTCTTTTTGCGGAACCGAAATACAATCGCAATACTGTCCCAGATCTCCTGCTTTTATTTTCAGGATGTTAAAGGTGATTTCATCCCCTTCAATAAGCCCAATACCGCGTATCGTTACCTGATGCCTGAACCCGAATATCGGACTTACATTATTGAACTCACCGGGATTGAACAGATTGAACCATCTCGTTTTAGGATCGACATCAATCATATTCCCCTCCTTCGTTTATTGCGTTTATAGCCGATGCCGTTTCATCCACCGTCCAAGGAATAAGGCCCATGACGTGATCGTTCAACATTCTCGTCTCTGTGGATTGCATGGTCAGCCTGAACCCCACTATGTCGTCCTCATCCTTGATGTGCCGTACCGCCCGCATGGGCTGGCCTTGAGGCGCGCTTATGACGGCGACAGGATTGTTTTTCTTCAATATGACAGGAACCCCGTTATATTGAAGAACGGCCTTGGATGTAACAACAGGAGGAGTGACTACAGGAGGCGGACACTTGCACATTTCAGAATCCATGCCGGGAGCATATACAAGCTCGAAATGAACATAGTCCTCATCGTTCAATCCCATCGCAACAAAGGTAAGCTCCCCTCCTACCGGTATTTCGAAAACACGAGATGCATCAGACAGGCTTCCCTTGTCCAGCAATACTTCCCTGTCAACCTTCGCCATTGCAGTTCTCCATGATCTTCATCATTTCGTCACTTACCGTGTTTACAACCGTCTGCAACATGGTGACGTCGCCTATCGGAAGATCAAGGTCTATCTTCTTGTGCCAATACACCAGCTTTACGCCATTGACCTTGCCGCCATTCTGCACATGAATATTACGCTCCATGCCTGATCTGTTGGTCAGTTTCATAATCGCCGACCCGGTCGGATCATATCCTGTAACCGATCCGAAAGCGTCCCATCCGATATGGTAAAGTCTTGCTCCAACCGGTACACTTCGTCCTGCTATTTTTATTTCCATGTCTTACCTCGTCATATTGGGGAAATCTGATTCAAGTTATAACTCTGTACTCCATTAGGCTGTACTACGTTCGATGCAGGGATATTGCCGGACCTTCCGTCAAGTGTAGGTGCCTGTGGTCCGGCTGGAGTTACGCCCTGTACCGGCTGATTGGCGGCAACGGCCAAGGCGTTTTCTATGACCGGATCGGTCAAGCCAAGGGCGTCTATCGGAAAGCCAGCCTGCTCAAGCAACTGGCGAATGGCGTATTCTATGGGCTTCTCAAGATTGGGAACTCCCTGTGACCGCGCTCCAAGCAACGATGGTAAAATCTGCTGCTGTTTTTGCGCTTGCAGGTCTTCTTTGAGAAGGCCAGTTATGCCACGGACTTGCAAATTTATATCCTGACCGTCTCGCAGCTCCGGCTCATTAATCATAAGATATTGAAATAATCCTGTAAACATGGGTTCTATCAACCGCATATCCTCATTGATAGCCATACCCTTGATCGTTCTCAATGCGTTGGAAACCCGCTGCGTATATTCGCCAAGGCTGGATCTGCCGAAGTCCTGTGCGCTATACGCAAACGCCGGAATACCGCAGTCTTCATCCGCCATGCGCAGAAAACCGGATATCTGTGTCATGATCAAATGATATTGCGCCGATACCGTATTCATGGTTCTCAACGCATCCGGCATACTTCCCGTCGCTCCGAACCTTTCTTCCACGCCATATCCGAAACCGGGCTGAAGATTTCGTGCATCATTCGGATCTGAAAATGCGCCCGGATTGTACAAAACGGGCGGTCTGGCCGACCAGTCAACATTATGCTCGAATGTGTGAAGCAATCTGTTGACGCGCTGCTCCGTGTCCCACAACATTCCCGCCAGACCGACATAATCGAAATGGCTTGATCCAAGCTCGACAAACGGGGCACCAAAATAGGTTCTGGTCTCTCCTTCCGGTTCCTTTATAAGCAGACATCTTATCGTTCTGCCACCCACTATTTCCACTCTGGCGCTCATATAATCAAGAGTGTCTATGCCGTGGATGCCATAATCCGCCAGCTCACTGCCGGAAAAATAGCCCTCATGAATCAGAATCGGTATCTTTTCGTCCAGATCCCAGAAATCATTGTCATCGTTTCTGTCCGTGGATTCTTGCAATATCCATACCCAATCCCGGTTTTTCGTTTCGAACTCTTCCAGCACATCCCGAATGGCGCTTTCGTTATATCCCGGCGTCTTGGCGCACTGAATCAGTTGGGCCTTGGTTATGTAGGTTATCTCCGTGTTTCCCGTATTGGTTTGCAGACTGCCGTCCTTGCCGTCGTCTATCGGGTAAAAGTCATGTACACTGACATATCCGAACGTCGGCATGACAACCCAGTCACGCTTCACTCCGGACGTTCCGGTATATGAAATATAAGGTTTGGCTCTCCATATCGGAAACCGCATGTAGCCCATGCCGTAAAGCGCCTGATCCCGCTTCATGCCTATGTACGCCTGCCTGAATCCGCCTTCTATGGATATGTCGCGCATACGCGTTTGCATGCGCATGGCCGCCTGCGATGCTTCAGTGACTATACGTGCCTGCTCTGCCTTTTTAAGCGCTATGGCACGTTCCTGCAAAAAGTATTTCACCCTGTCATCAACCTTGCCTTTTGAAGTCAACAACAGGGACAGATCCGCAATACCGGAATCCTGCGCATGACGGTACACTTCCTGCATGAGATAAAACCGTATGCGGTCAAGGGTTCCCTTGTCTATGGTAGGCTCCGGCGTGGCCTGACAGGTAGCCATAGCATCAAGTTGCGGCAAGACAAGATCGACTCCCCAGTTTACCGTCGCGTTGACTTTCTGCTGTGTAACGCCATAATACCGCGACGGCGTAAACCCGAACGCCATCTCTATATCCGCCGCATCTTCCGCCGTGTATTCACGCGCGTATTGCTTCTGCGCCCGTATTCTGGCGCTCCACACCGTCTTTCCCTGATGCTGTATATAAGACTGCTGACGTTCGTATGAACGCCTTGTACGAGCAGCCGCTATCTCGGCAATTTTATCCTGCCCCTTCGGAGACAGTCGTTTCTCTTCCGCCATTCGAAATTCCTATCTGCTGTTCCATCCTCCAAGCGCACGAGGCTTTCTGTTCTGCATAGCCAGAATATCAGACAACCGCATGTTGTTGTATGTCATGTCGTACGCTTCTTCCGACATCTCCATTCCCTTGAGCTTCATGCGACCGTTCAACAAATCCGCCCCGCTTGTTGCGAGATATATGGCAAACGTTTGCAGGGCATCCGCAAAATGGCTCGTCCAGTCATGAATAGGCACCTTGCTTAAAATATTGCGCTCCTGATCGAACGCAAACCTGTACTGCTTCAACGTGTCCAGAATGAAAGCACAGTCCTTCGCAGGATCGTCAACCGGCTCTTCGCTCTTGTTCACTTCCATTATCCGTATGAGCTGCGATGACGCCGATATGCCGTCGCTCTTTCTCGACGGCTTGCCTACCGGCGTGAACTTTATCCCGTAATTCAACGCCTCCGCATACCGTGATATCCCGTCAAGATCCCACGTCTTGGACATGACATCATGCGGACCGACATGCTCACCGTACCGGTACGGCTTTGACCTCAACTCTTCCGCGCAGGTGGCAAGGCCCCTGTTTTTTATAGACGACCAGTCTATAAGCCGCGGGACACGATTTATAATCTGCCAGTACAATATGACCGTACCATCCGCAGAGCCTATATCCCACGAAGTATGCACCGGGTATCTCGGATCGTATTTTATGGGGAACGCCCTGTCCCTTTCGCATTCGACCAGCTCTTCAGCCCATACGGCCCCTACTACCGCGGCTTCCCATTTGGACTCGAACTCCTGTGAAAACAGCGCGTCACCGAGCACCGCCCCGTATCTCGCCCTGTATGTCTGCCTCGTCTTGTCAAGAAGCTCCTTGGAAAACACATTGACATCGTATGCGGACAAATGGCTGGCGTAGCTGTGCGGATCCGCCTTGGCGTCCATATACTCGTTGTAGAAGTGATTCTTTCCACGAACGGAAGATACATGTATGGACCACCCGTTGTTTTCGAGCAGCATAGGCTCGAAATAGGCGAAAGCGTCGGGACGGGATATCGCCGCTTCCGACATGACTATGCCGACGGGAGACCCGCCGACCAGACTGTCGATGTTGTCCGACCCTATCAACTGCCACACGGAATTATTGTGGAACGTTATTTTCATCGACTGGTTGTCGACGTGACGTATAAGCTCCGGCGGAAAAATGTCCTTCCACCGTTCACGCTGCGTCACCGGATTGCGCATGTCCCACAACACCTTTCTGGCCTGCGCATACTCCGGCAGACAGTGATAGTACACACCAACCCGCTGATGCAGCTTCACCGCCGTTATGTGCATGGCGACCTCGTCCTTGCCTAGCCGACGCGCCCATGCAAGCACCGCTCGCCGAAAGGTCGGCTTCATGGCCTCCCTCCACACCGGAACCTGATAGAACCGCGGCTTCCATCCGTACGCGGGCAATGTGATATTAGCCATCTCCCGCCTCCCCGCCGTCTGTCGATGCATCAGAGCAGCACTCCATTATGGTACCACCCGTATCCGGAAACGTCGGATGATGCACTACGGGAAAGCCCGGAGGCTCGCACATGATGACGTTCACCTTCATGGTGAAACATTCGCTGAAACCATTCTTCAAACGAATGGAAAGACGATATACACCGTTTGGAAGATCGTCAGGTACAGGCCCTATCTTCACAGCGCCCTGATTTTCCGTGTCCTCTTCCACCCTGACGGCTGCGCCCGTACAGTTTCCGCATAGCCACGCCGTCGAAAGCGGGGGACAGTCCGACTTGCCAAGAACTATGTATGGATCATCCTTCGTCACTGTTATCATAAAGGCTCCGACGCAATCTTTCTTCTTTCACTCGGGTACAGACATCAAGCACAACGGCAAACAAAACGATACCAAGCAATACAAAAGCGGCAACGGTAAAAACCGTTCCGGTCATCAGGGCCAGCACCACGGCGATCGCCAACACCAAGACCCTTGTACCGGCGCAGCATTGGCAATATGGTGCGAACAGTTCCAGAAATTGCTGAACACCGTTCAGTGCGTCGATATGATCGCAGTGACACGGATTGATTTTATGATACCACGCGGCATCAGGGTCAGGCGTATAAAACTCTTCTTCCGGCGTCATTTTCTGTTTCTGCCTTTCGTGAACCCGACAGGCATCAGTCCCAAAATAACCGGCGGTCTGGAAAGAACGCCTTGCTCGATCGCATTTACCGCAAGGTCTCTCGGCGAAAACCACCGTCTCGCCTCGACGATCCCGTCTCCCGTCACGTTTGGGCCTGTAGCCCTAAACGTCATTCGCGCTCCTTCTCCGGACATCGGCGTGAAAGTCGTATCTGTTTCGGCGTCATACACCTTTTCGAACATTCCCGGCCTGACATGCCCCCTTGCGTCCATAATACCCATTCAATTCCTCCTGTGTCGGCATTCTGTATTTGTCCGGCTCCCTCCATATGGCAGACAACGTGTGGTGCCTTGGATAAGACGATGGACAACTGCATAATATAATAAACACCTCGTTATCCGGCTTGTATACCGCCGGCATTCCCCTGACAAGTATTCTCGCCTGATCCGGTGTCATTTTTCCGCCGAGGGTTCTTCCACGTCCGGAATGTCGGACAACGACGAAAAGTCCTGTATGACCACTTTAAGCGGCCCGCCGTCCGGATTCACCAGCGCCTTTTTCTCGATGAACATCGGATCGTGCGCCTTTGCAAGCGCCAGCAGCAACGAGTCGCTGTACTGCTTCTCGACGCCTACCACTTCGCCCTTGTAGTACACGCTCTTGTCCACGCCATTCACGCCACGACGTATGACTTCCGCCCGGATCTCTTCCACGATATTGGCCCGGACATCCTGCTCCATCTCGCGAAACTCGTCACTTATCTCGCGTTCCTTCCTTATTTCCGCGAACGGGATCCCGGCCATCGTCGCCGCCTTGCGCTCCAGCCCTTTCGTCTCCCTTAACGCGTTGAGATACCGTCCTATAGCTTCTCCGTTCATTCAATCCTCCTCTGCATGAACCTAGCATAAAGCCCCGCTACAGTCAATAAAAAAGCCCACACATATTTCTATGTGCGGGCTTCCAAAGGATCACGAAACTACTTGAGTACGAGAATCAGGTCTTCTGGTATGGACCAGTCTTTATTCTACACCATTCTTTTCCGTCTTTGCAAGAAAGTCGTAATATCTTTCCGTCACCGCATACTCCACATGTCTCATGAACAGCCGTATGTCCGTCACCTCCGCCCCTGTCTTGTACAGGGCATAAACCAGCAGCTCCGTCGCCACGTCCGTCGCCACGTCGTGCCTGTCGTAGTCGGACAGGCGAATGAACTCTATGGAAGCCAGTGTGTCTTTCGACAACTGGCCGACGATGTCATTTATCCGCTGCACGGTCAAATCTTTCCGTCCTCGTCCAGCGCCGCTCCAAGCGCCGCGTATCCTGCCAGATCGACCCACGAATCCCGCTTGCCCTTCGTCGTCAGTCGCGAGATCTTCAGCAGCGACATCATGGCCGCCACGTCCCGTGGCTCCACCGGTGTGCCGAGATACGCTCCCCACATGGCCGCTATGCGGGAAAACGACGCGTACGACGACCCGTAGTCCTCGCTCCTGTCTCCCGTCACGACCGCCTTGGCTTCATCCAGCAGTCTGGCCGCGCCGTCCTCCTTCGACGCCGTCACCGCCTTTCTGCCTATCTCCGTCGCCACCCGTTCCTCATATGTCATCATGCTTCTTCTCCCTTTCGTTTTCCTGTTTTATCAGCGTCGTCACCACGATGTCGTCCGCCTCCGCCACCGACAGCAGCCTCAATGCCGCCCTCATCCGCTCCACTCCCGCCTTCGCCGCGTCAAGCTCCCGCTGCGTCACAGGTGAAAGATAGTGAATGCGGTTTATCAACTGCCTTACCGGCTCGAGCCCGATATTTATGCCCTTGCGCTTCTCGATGATACCGAACACGTCAAGGAACCCCCTTGCCGCCGGAATCAGCCTGTACGTCTCTCCATACATCATGTCGGAAAACACCGCCTCGCCTTTTTCGGAAACGGACAGCGTCCCCCGTGTATCAAGCTCACTGATCATGTCGTCTATCGGCGCCATGATATATGACACCAGTACGGGGTTCGACGAGAGCTTCGGCGAGAAGCGCTTCGGTACGTACTTCCTGTTCCGCCTTTTACCGCCCGCCACGTCATGCCCTCCCTTCCCCGGGCTCCGCGACCGTCGGCTTGTGGCAGGGCCAGAATACCTCCCACAGTTTATTGTCCATTTTTATCACCGGGATCTTTTTGTCTCCGAACAGCCCGTACAGGCGTTTCGTCCTCGTGAATTTGCCGTCCCGCTTCATCCGCGCCCAATGTCCCGCCTTGACATCCTCGATGAACGAAACATGACCGTCCGGCTCGAACACCACATCGAGCAGCGCTTTCGGATACTCCCTCTGCGGACTTCTTATTTCACGAAGCCCCGCTTTTTGCAAACGTATCTCGCTGTCGAACGTCTCCCTGTTCTTCGTGAACAGCACAAGCTCTGCCAGCATGACGCGCTCCCGCTCCCACGCAATGACACTGTAGTCCCGCTGGTCTCTCAAAAACACCGCCTTTCTCATACCCTGTTCTTTCTTCTCAATGCCCGTCGTACATCCTTTCCGGATACCGTCTCTCCATATCGACGACAAACACATACTGAAACGCCGCTATCGTTCTGTCCAGCGTCTTCAACACGGCATCCGCCGTCGCCTTCTCCACCGTTCTCCACCTGTCCCCGTCCACCACCTTGTCCGCCAGCCCGAGCTTTTCCGCCGCCTTTTCCTCCTTCATGGCATCACAGAACCTCATCGCCCTTACATCGGTCACGACATACTCCATACCGCGGGACTGTACCGTCGCGTTCACCCGTACCGGAAAATGCACGCACAACGTACTTCCGTGGATATCGGAAAAGAATCTGACCGGATCGCCCCGCTCGTTACCGATTATGAAATCGTCTGAAACAACAATCGGAAACGGCACGACAAGCCGCGTCGCCGACAACGGTTTGTCCCTCATCAGCCTTTCGAAAAACTCCTTTTGTCGCAGCCTCATGACACGTCCTCTGTCGAGTACAAATTACCGCCCGCATGAACCAGCGTCTTTTGTCCTGTCACAAGCAGAAACAGGGTCCACGTCGAATAGGATATTTCCGTCAGCCCATACTCGTATCGCCACCATGTGTTTCTCGTTATCTTCAGCAAGTCCGCCACCTTCTGTAGCGTAAGTTTCAGTTTTTTCCGTGTCGCCCGTATTTCCGCCGGTGTCGGGGGAACCCATTTTTCCTTCATTTACCACCTCCTTTTTTTTCAAATTGTACTACAAATTGTAGATGTCAGCAACCGGTAACCCGGAGACTCTTTCGTATGTAATGGGGTAGAGGGTCATATACGTTATGACAAGTTGGTGCTATACGTACTTGTCATATTGCAGGTTATAAAACATGAAGTGTATGGTGACAAGTTACAGCTCGTAAAACATGAAGTGTATGCGCATTCATAAAACATGAAGTGTATGCGCATTCATAAAACATGAAGTGTATGGTGACAAGTTGGTGCCTTTATTGGCTGCAACTCGCAACCGGGAACTGGCTGTTTGGAGGGAGCAGGGCGCTATGCCTGCCAGCAAAGGAGTCACACCATATAGGGTATAGGGGTGGGGAAACCGGGTACAGGGGGTATATTTCAAGTTAGTAAGCACCCACTATCATCTCCTCGCGCGCGTGCGTGTGTGCGCGTTATATTTGCTACGCTGCCATGTGTAAAAAAAAAATAAAAATGTGTAAAAAGCACTTGACAATCTATCGCACATGCTACACAATGTAGCCATAAACCGATCACACAACTACATCAAGGAGAGCGAGCCATGTATTACATCATCATTAACAACAAGTGGACACCCATTACCGCCAAGACATTGCGTGGTGCCAAAAGACAGGCAACCCGACGTGGTGCGGACGTCGTATATGAGACGCGCGAGAGTGACCGCAAGGACAGGTATACCGGAGAGGCCGTTAATGCACTGATTAGCGTAGCCAAAAAAGGATTGCACTGGACAACAAACAGTATGGGATATACATCCCGCATAAGTCCTGACAAGTGGATTGACACAGAAGAATTTGTCGAATACATGCCGGCAAATATATTACCGGTATAAGGAGAGATATCATGTATTACATCAGAACAGGTGATAGCTACAGGCAGCTTACAGCCAAAACGTTGCGTGGTGCCAAGAGACAGGCTACACAGGCAGGGTGCAACAAGGTCTATGAGGTGTGTAACAGCAAGCTTATAGACAGTCGCACGGGGAAAGTAATCAACATGCTGTTATGCGTGTCAAGAAAAGGCGGCATGTATACGTACCGAAACGGTGGTTTTGTTGATATGGCTCCGCACATATGGTGCGACGGCACGGATTTTTTAACCTTTTTGCCGGCGGGAAGCCAACGCCCATAACGATTATAAATAAATGTTATGTATTATATTGACACTAAAACATCACTGACTGGACGATACACTCCGATAAAGGCCGGCAGCCGGCGTCAGGCAAAACAGATTGCAGACAGCGTAAACAGCGCAACGGTGTACGAGACGCGCATATCGGATTGCCAACTGAAAAACCGCCTGTATTGTGTGGCGTATAAAAAATATGGAGAGTGGACAGACTGTGACAACTATATACAACTTGTGCCATCGCGCGCATTGCCAGCTTGATAAACCGGCCAAATGGCCGGTTTTATTTTGGCAAAATGAAATAAAAAAAGTGCAAAAAAAACTTGACAATGCCTTATACATGCTACACAATGTAGCTGTTGATTAACCAAAAGGAGAAACGAAATGAACTTATCGAGCATTAAAGAGCTGCGCATAATAAAAACAGATACGCAATTCGAACGGACGAATTACCGTGTTCTTGCCAGTTATACAGACATCGGTGTGTACTCTAACGGTTATGTCGGCAATATAACGACGGCCAGCGAGCACTCCATAAATGACGCTCTGAAACACTTCAACGAGCTGTCTGACATTCTGGTAAAGGACATATGCTATGTTTCGATCAGACGGAAAGAAGGCGACCGGTATCAAGTATTTTATCGCTACGACACCGGGGAACACGCGAAAACCCAGTTCGTTCACGTAAATTACCGCGGTGACTTGCTGTCCAAGCTGTCGGAGTATTTCAACATGCCGTGCGATTTTTACCCGACATTCATAGGATATATCAACGATATTGACATTCAGGAGCTTGTAAATTCCATTGACATGTCATCCGACGACAGACGCGAAGACATAGAAAGCCTGCTTGAAAACCTGACAGACGGTGGCGACGTGCAATATCAGGGTGAATGGTATCCGGACCGTCTGATTGCCGAAAACAACTTTACGGATTACATAAAAGAACTGGTCAGTGAATGCTATAACCTTGATGACGTACCGAACTTTGTAGAAATAAACTGGGAAGCTACGGCCTGCAATTGCAAGATTGATTACTCCGCCATACTCATAAACGGCACAACGTATTATTACAGGTGACAGCATGAAAACCATAACACTGTACGAGTTCAATGAGCTATCCAAGGAAGCGCAAGATACCGCCATCAGAAACTATTGTCCGCATTATGACATGGATTTCGTGATCAAGGAGGAAACGGAAACGCTTGAAGAGCTTGGGTTTACGGATGTCAGCCTGTGTTACCGCATCAGTTTCTCGCAAGGCGACCACGTAAAGACGAACGGTGACATATCGTTCGCAGACGCTGTAAAACTGACAGGATATAAACTGTCAGTTTTAAAAACAAAAGTCATAGATGACTGGGTGGAACTGGAAATAACAGGTTCCCGCGTCAATGTCAGCTGGTATTACGACCGTGATCTCAACTATGTAGACGCGACAGTTGCCGCAGTCGTCAGGGAGCTTGAAGACTGGATAGAAAGAAACGACAAGGCAATTTACCGCCGGCTTTCGGATGAGCTGATGGAGCAGTTGTCGGATGAATCCAAGCGTGCCGATCTGGAAGCGTTTCCAGACACGTGGTATTTCGAAAACGGTATCAGGGCGCTTATATAACCAAAAGTAATATGCCCTAGAACGCGTTTAAAGGCCCTTCAGAGCGTTTTCAGGACTTCAGGCTAGGGTAGTACCCACCCAACCGTAAAAACGCAATACAGGCCGTTCTGACGCGTTCTGAAGGCATTTACAAGGAGCAAGGACATGATGATCAAGATATCGTTTCGAAATTTCAATTTCTATATTTCAAAGGATGAGGTGGCAACTTTCGTTTCGGACGCAGACCCGGGCGACAGGACAGCAGGCTACCGCGTGTCTTTCTGCTGGCCCATCAGAACGCCGGCTGGCAAGATGACAGTTACCCTTTTCGAACGACTGGCAGACTAGAGAAAGCTGCCGGCAGCAAACAGCGCGTCAGGGAAAAGCCTGACGCGCTTTTCTTTTTTCAAACGATACCGACTTGCAGCGCTTTGTGCCGTCCATTTTCCAAGTTGTCAGGTGCGACTAGCAAAAGTTTCCCGTAAGCAATATTGCCTGTAGGAAATATACAAGTTTTTTTTGTAAACGCTTTATCGACGGCGCAATTTTTACCTTTGTAATAACGGGCGGAAAGTACTTGGAAAATTTTTTATTACTGTATAAATTTACAGTATAATTTTTTGTTTCCTGCTCAATTTCATTAATTCCAAAAAAAAAAAAATCAGAAATGTACGAAATTTAATGGAATTTACTACAGTATTTAACACACAATGAAATTTTAGATATCCAACCAATAACGCGTAAATAAAAATTGGCTACCTAAATTTTCATCAGATGAAAAAAAATATTTCAACTCAAAAGGCGCCTCACGAATGTTTATAAAATTGTCATATATTTTTATTCCACATATATCTAGGTTAAAGTAAAATAATCGAGGTACTTGAAAAAAATCAGCAAAAATATATTGTCATGCAAATTTATTCGTGCTAGAATGCCACTGTCTGTAACATTTTATGAAAGGATCCGATATGAAAAGGCGGCGGAAAAATGTCCAGTCGGACTACGACGGTAGCTTGTACGGAAGCACGCATTTGCCGAAGATGCTGTATGCCATGACGTGGAAAATAGATTATGACAGGCTGTCTCCTGTCATAGTGAAAAGCAGGTTGAATGAAGGGGATATCATGTCAAATCTGATGCATGTGTCCTGTCTTTTCTGTCCTGCGCTTGTAATAAACGGATGGCCGGTTGCCTATATAGAAGGGGCGGAAAATCCGTCCATTCACCCTCTCCTGAATGGACGGGAGCTTGTACCTTATCCTGGCATACCGGAAGAATACAAGGTGTGTATGGAAGTCGTGGCAAAGGCGTATGGCCTGACTGTTAGCGACGGGACGGCAGAATATCCTGTTCTGTCGGACAGGCCGGACACGTGGCTCATGTCCCGTATAGAGGGGACACGGCAGACCGGTATGCAGCCACAGGCGAAAGAGCTTGTTGAATCCATATGCGAGATTGTGTACAGAACGGAATATGGCTGCAATGCGAACAGACAGATCAAGCAGAGAGTGGCGACGGTAGAATGGGCCAACCGTATGTATTTCTATCTGATGCGATATATGAAGAAAGAAGGGTATGCCGGCATTCTGGGAACGTTCGTGGAATGGATGAATGAATTTGCATTGCACGTGACGGCGGAAGAAGCGGTGGGAGTGACATCTTACTGGAGAGGCGCGAAACCGTACGAAAACAAGGCACCGTCCGTGTCGAGATATGATGCATGGCCTTTACCGTATCAGGCAAGACTTGATCTTTATATGCGACTTGTGCCACAGGGCGGCAAACCGTTTCCGCCACCGGCTACTGAAGTGGCATGGCACGAGGCGCATGAGAGACAGACGGCGGAAAAGAGAAGGGCGGAAGCGAGAGAGCGGTATGCAAGAAGCAGAAAGGCGGCCAGAAAGGCGAAACCGGCAGCGTACGGTGACACACTGGATGACATACTGGAGGGCATGACGGTAACACGCCCAAGAAACAAGGGCTTGATAGCGTTGAAGAACGGACAGCGCATACTGACTTGCTGGCCTTCACCGTACCGGGAGCAACTTGTCGATATGCTGATGCCGGTCATACAGCAGTTTATAGACGAAAAGAAAGAGGAACTGGTGAAGATGCTGTGAAATGAGTGGTCATGCATGGCTCCGTAATGTAACATGTGAAGTCACGACATGTATCGAATGAATGGGTACGATGGATAAAGACAACATTACCGCAACGGGATCCGTACAGGGCGCGTCCCAGACACCGGCGGAAAAAGGGACGACGGAACACAGGCTGTGGGGAGCGAGACAGGAAGAATGGGCTGCATTTTCAAAACTGGCGCTGCCTGACATCAGGCCGATCGTTTCCAATCCGAACATTCCGACACTGGCGTCAATCAAGGCGGGAAAGCCCACACGAGGCGGAAAGACGTGGCTCAAGGTGCCGTCACGGAAGTACACGTATTCCGACATCGTGTCCGTATCCGGCTTCAAGGGCTGGCCGTCGTACAGGACGACGGAAGATGACATCAGGCAATGGTCGATTGATGCAGACCTTGGCTTCGGGCTGGTAGGCAATCTTGTGAAGGCCATTGACATAGACATTGACGATCCTGTGCTGGCCCAGTCGGTTGACGACTGGCTGTGCCGGTATATGGACGCCGATCTTCCGTACAGGTCAAGGACGAACTCGCCAAGAAAGATGCTCGTTTACCGGCTGAAAGACCCGGAAAAAGGCAGAAGCAAGATCGTGGTGCCTATGCCGGAAGGGATGAAAGGGCAGGTCGAGTTTCTGTTTGACAAGAGTTTTTTTGTAGCGTGCGGACGCCACCATACCGGGGCGTTGCAGACGTGGACGGATCTTCCTGAACGCTATGAGGACTTGCCTGTACTGGACAACGCCCGGATAGAGAACATGATAAACGCCTTCATAGCGGAGTTTTCACCGGCGTCGTCTCCTGTTTCGTCCTCACTGTCTTCGTCAGTGGCGGTAACGGACAGACAGGCATCACAGGTTGACGTGGAAGACGACCTGTACAGGTTCGTTCTGGATTCTCCGTGGTTCAATGGCATCGGGCCATCGGGAGAAGTGTATGTCCTGTGCCCGTGGCGGGAGAGCCACACGGCAAAGGACGGCAAGGCGGATGAGACGGTGTTTTTCCCGAAAGGGCTTGGTGGACGGGAGCATCCCGGCTTCAAGTGTATGCACACATCGCACGGCCCGAAGAACATAGCGGACTTTACGGCGGCGATAGGCTACGTGCCGGAGGACTTTCCCGTAGCAAGGATAACCGACCCGAGACCTTCACTTCACCTTTTCGAGAGAAACAAGCTCGGCATTGCCAAGGCGTCCCTGATAAACATCATCAATGCGCTGCGCTGGCTGAACGGCCACGAGTTCTCGCTGCGGTACGATACGTTCGAGGATGCCATGTGGGTAAGGACGGACGCGAGACCGTGGGAGAGAGTCAACGACAGGCACTATGCGGACGCGGCCATGAAGCTATATACGCTGTGTCAGCTTGACGATCCCAACATAAACAAGTTGAGACAGGCGTTTGACGTGGTATCGGCAGAGAACAGCATAGACACGGGACGGATGTGGCTGGAAGGCACGACATGGGACGGTGTGGACAGAACGGACGCCCTGATGAGGGCCATGTCGGTGGACGATACACCTTATTCGAAGGCATGCATAACCTATTTCATGACCGCAATGGCGGCAAGGCTCGCCAACGACACGGGAACGGGCGTGCAGGCTGACATGTCGCTCGTGCTGGCGTCCCGGCAGGGAGACAACAAGTCCACTTTCCTGAAAGCGCTGTCACCCAGACCGGAGTGGTACACGACGGTGGATATGGCGTCACGGGACGCCGATACGGCGCGACTGATAAGGGGCAAGGCCATCGTGGAACTGGCGGAGCTGCGCGGCATGATGGGCCGGGAAGCGGAGGCGATACGGGCATGGATGACGGCGACATATGACGAGTATGTCAAGAAGTACAAGGAAGAAACGACGCGGAACCCGAGACGGTGTGTTTTCGTCGGCACGACGAATCACAGACGGTTTCTGGTGGACCCGACAGGGAACAGGCGATGGTTGCCGCTTCCCGTGGCGTCCTTCTCTTCATCCGGGCGGCATCTCGATGTCGAATGGGTGGAGAACAACAAGGCCCAGATATGGGCGCAAGGGTACGCCCTGTACAAAAACGGCGGTATTCGGTGGCGTCAGGCACAGACGCTTGCGCAAAACGAGCATGACAAGTACCGGCAGCATTCAACCAACGAGCTGATGGTACTGAAATGGCTGACGGAGACGAATTGTACGAGGTTCAGGACGCTGGACGTTCTGCAAGCCTGCAATATACGGGTGAAGTATCCGCAAGAAATCGAGGCGTATCTTGTATCACTGGGCTGGCGGGAAGAAAACGGCCTGTGGACGATATCGCTGTATTGACTGTCAATCAACAAGGAGAACGAAATGGAAGTGAAAATATCGGTGGCATTGAACGACAACGATGAACAGGAAAGGGACATGATCCTTGCCCTGTGCGATCTTGTCAGCAGAAAGGTTAACGGACAACCGGCCATGAACGGGACGACGGCAGCCATCAGGACAGGAAGAACGAAAGCCCGGTCATACTCTCAACCGGAGCCGAAACAGGCTGCCGCACAGCCCCATGCGGAAGAAAAACCGGAGCCACAGACACGGGCACAGGCACCCTCTGATGACACGGCGACCATGACAACGGAACAGTCCCATGCGGAAGAAAGACAGGAGCCACAAACACAGGCACCCTCTGATGACACTACGGTGCAGGATGACGAGCTGGACTATACAAGGGACATCCGGCCACTGGTCATCAAGCTGGTTCACGTGACAAGTCAGGAGTTCGTGATGAACTTTCTGAAAACCAAGTTCGGTATCTCATCTGCCATACAGCTTAAAAAGGATGAATACCGCGCAGCGAAGTTGATGCTGGAAGAAGCGATAAACATGAACACTACAGGAGAATGAGATGAAAAAAGGAATGGTATTGAACATGGACGGTGACTGGCTGTGCGTCATCAATGTCGGAACGTATAACACGCACTGCATCATGGAGGATGGGAGTTCGTGCCACTATCTGAACGAGGTTCTGGAAAAAATACCGGTACAGGGCTGGATAACGACGGGAGAAGGCGTATCGGAACGGCTCCGTGGTTTTGTGAAACGGTACAAGGAAAGCGGTTTTGACCGACACATGGCGGGAAAGCAGGAAGTTGTCATTGCAGTGGAGAGGGAGTGGCTGGTTGCGAGAAGAGGGCGGAAAACGACGGGGATGACGAAGCTCTCCGATATCGCAAGCGTCCAGTACTTCCAGAAAGCGGACAAGACATGCTTCAAGTCGTCCTCCGGAGAGCCATTGCTGTTCGTGGACGGTGATGTCGTCAAGGCATACCATAAAATCGTTATGGGCGGATGACCATGAGCCATTCATTGTTTTCGCCAAGTGCAGCCTACCGGTGGACACAGTGTCCCGGCTCCGTGGTACTGGCAAGGGACGTGCCGTCAACGTCCGGTGAGGCGTCCAGAGAAGGCACCATGCTGCACAAGGTCATGGAGAAGCATCTGGAGAAAGCCAGACCGCTTGAGGCGTTCGATCTGACGGACGAGCAGTGCGCGGCGTGCAGGGCGTGTGCCGGCCATGTCAAAAGCCTGCCGAGACAGGACACGTTCTACGAGCTCAAGGTGTGCTTCGGCCCGGCGGTAGGCCAGCCGGACGCCGAGTGCACCGGCACATCGGACGTGATACAGGTGGACGGCACGACGGTAAGGGTGATTGATTACAAGTTCGGGCGACGGTATGTTGACCCGACGGACAACCCTCAAGGCATATTGTACATGCTCGGAGCGAGGGAGACGCTCGCCATAGCCGGGTACCGGTTCGACAGCTACGAGTTCGAGATCCTGCAACCACGGGTGGGAGACGACGTGTCCAACGGCGTCTTTACCCTGACGTCGCAGGAGCTGGACGATTGGGCCGGGAAGCTGAAAAAGGACTGCGAGCGGGTGAAGATGGCCCTTGAAACGTATGGCGGAATGCCCGAGACGACATGGAGAGAGCTGTTTCTCCGTCCGTCCGAGAGCGCCTGTACGTTCTGCCCGGCCGCTGCCACCTGCCCGGAGCTGATAGCTATCGCGACACGTGAGGCGGAAGACTTCTGTGCGGACGAGTTCCCGCTGGAGGAGAAGGTGAAAGCGACGGAGCCGGACGATCTGGCCTGCCGTCTGGCCCGGCTGCCGGTACTGAAAGAATATATCAGGGCGGTGGAGGAAGAAGCCATGCGTCGCCTTGTATCAGGCGTGGACGTGCCGGGCTACATGCTCGTCAAGGGGCGGGAAGGCAACCGGGAGTGGAAGGACAAGGAGGAAGCGTTGCTTGCGCTGGCCCACCTGAAACTTGACAGGTCGGACTGCATGACGCAACCCGATCTTATGTCCCCGGCACAGATACAGAACAGACTGGTCGCTATGGGTATGACGAAAAGGAACGCCCGACAGATCATAGACGACCTGACACAGCGCCCGCCAGCCAAACCGACAGTCGTATCGACGGAAAAGGGCGGCGTCCCGTGGGAGCCGGAAAAAGGGGTCATAAACGACTTTAATGGTCTGTAAAATCATTGACAAAGCCATTGATAAGTAACAAAATGTAGCATATATCGGCATCGGATTTCAGATGTGATTTAAAAGGAGATTGATATGGTAGCGAAAAGAAGAAGCACAGAAGGGTCTGTGCTGATTACGGGCAGGCTTGCGTTTCCGGCCTTGGCCCAACAGGAAAAGTACAGCAAGGACAGCAACAGCAAGCCGAGATATGCCGTCAACCTGCTTGTTCCGAAAGACGGAGAGGAGCACAAGCTGGTTAAGGAAGTGGCTTATGACCTGCTGAAAAGCAAGCTGTCCAATTCCGTAAAGACGCCGGAGCGTCTCGAGGCGGTGATCCGCGGCATCTTTTCGGATCCCAAAGGGTGTTGCGTACGTGACGGGGATATGAAGGCGTACGACGGCTATGAAGGCAATATAGTCATCTCGGCATACAACACGTCCCCGTCCCCGCGTCCGACATGTCTGGATAAGATGAGGCAGGTCATTACCGATCCGGAGGAAATCGCCCAGACGTTTTATTCCGGGTGTTATGTCCACGCCATAATCAATTTCTGGGTGCAGGACAACAAGAACGGAAAGGCGTTGAGAGCGTCTTGCGGTGGCGTCATGTTCTACAAGGATGGCGATCGGTTCTCGGGCGCTGCGATAGCCAAGGCGGAAGATTTCGGAGAGATCGAGGTCGAAGACGGGGATCCGTTCGGAAAGGACGACAATCCGCTTTTTTAGAAACAAGGGGCGTTTTGCCCCTTGTAAGGAAAGGACGCGATGACGGTAAGAGTATTGGTGTTCAAGCGTAATGAGCTGAACGAATTGGGAAAGATAAAAAGCGGTGTCTATACGTGCACAAGGCCGATCAGAAATCCGAATGTGAGATCGGAGTGGGAATATCTCGGATGTGAAGATGATCGCTTTCTTTTCAAAACCATCCGGTTCCCGTGGCGGCCAAACGTCATACGGTTTCCATACAAGAAAGTTTTTTTCAACTGGACATTGGGTGCGAAAGTGAACATTGCATCGGTCAGTGTCATCAGGGATGAAAAAGAGAAGTTTTACAGGTGGAAGATGGAACTGGAAATCGAGGTCATGGAACCGGAGTTCGAATTTTAAAACAGACAGGAGAGTGAATGAAACTGGAACCGGGAGACATTTTGAAGTGTAAAAACGTTTACTTTGTTTTTACCGGACATGACCTGAATGCCTTTCAGTTTTATGGTATGGGCGGAAAGCGGTTCAGGGTGATAGAAAAAAAGGAGCTTGAGGGTTTCGAACTGGCAGGGCACATACTGCCCGGAAAAGGGATACTGAAAAGGTTTGACGAGTTTATAAAAGGACAGTGAAATGAAGTGTCATAACATTTTTACTTTGGACGAGAACAGGGACGAGCCGACTTTTACACGGTAGGGCGGGACACGCCCGAACCTAACGCTCGGGGAGACTGTGCAAGACCCGCTTGCGGGCAACGGTCAGTGAACCGAGAATCCCCCGGATTTATCCGTGGGGAGTGTCAAAAACGACAAGGGGAAATTCTTTTTACTGGCTTGCAGAATTTTTTGAAATAGATCAGGACAAGATCGAAAAAGAACTGGATGAAATAAGGGCAGGTAATCATTGAATAAACATATAAAGTGAAAAGATGAAAAAGTATGAATTATTGAAAGATGACACGGTTACGCTTCCGTCTGGAAAGGTGCTATACAGAATCAGATCGCTTGTTGAACTGGATCCGTTTTTATTGCCGGGAGATCTTGGCGGATATATCGAGAGCACAAAAAACCTTGATCAGAATGGCGTAGCATGGGTGCATGATAACGCTCGGGTATATGACAACGCCATAGTAAGGGGTAATGCACATATATTTGAAAATGCCGAGGTGTACGGTAACGCCAAGGTATATGGCAATGCTTTGGTGCGTGGTAATGCCAAGATATATGGAAATGCTTGGATATGCGGCAGGGCTAATGTCTTCGATAATGCCAGAGTGTATGACAGGGCCGAGGTGTACGGCGATGCCTTTGTACGTGACGATGCTCAAATATATGGCTATGCCAATGTACGCGGCAATGCCAAGGTGACCGGAAATGCAGTCTTGTACGGAAACATCATTGTGGACGGTAATGCTTATGTTGGCAATGATGCAATGGTGAAATCACGTAACGACATACAATGGTTTTCGAACGTTGGCTCCGAATGCGGGACACTTACCGCTTACAGAACAGTAAAAGGGGTGTCCGTTACAAGAGGATGTTTTTCAGGAACGCTTGACGAGTTTAAAACCGCGGTGATCGAAAAGCACGGTACGAACATATATGGCAGACATTATCAGATGCTTATTGATGCAATAGAGCTGTGGTTTTTTGAGGAGGATTGTAAATGGCTTTGAAAAAGAAAGAAAACAATTCATTACCGTCGCCACCACCGAACAGCGATGTACTTATCAATGATGAGATGGTGTGTGATGAAGTCAGGGTGAAAATCGACGTTTATCAAGAAGCTCCGTAAAACTACGCCCTTTAGGGCGGAGATATAAGGAGCGGACAGCGAAGCTGTCCTAAAGAGGCGTATTCTGTTGTTCGATATACTGTCGGATGATAGAGATAGGAGCGCCGCCGCAGCTACCGGCGAAGTAGGAAGGAGACCACAAGGAAGCCCCCACAATTTTTTCTGAATGGAAGGGTAGCGTTTTTTGCGGATAAGTCTTGCAGAGACCCCTTTGAGACTATTGACCAGGCGAGAGATGGAGACTTTTGGCGGATAAGTCACAAGCAGATGAACATGATCATCTTCGCCGTCGAATTCGACGAGTTCAGCGTCGAAATCGGAGCAGACGTTAGAAAAAATGAGGTGCAAATCATCAAGGATAGTTTTGTTAAAGACATTCCGGCGGTATTTGGTAATGAAGACCAAATGGACATGAAGATTAAAAACGACATGTCTGCCGTGACGGATTTCAGTTTGCTTTTCCATAGGCCAAGTATAGAATGGGAAAAAAGTAATTGTCGTCATACCATGCAAATAAAGAAAGCCTTCCGGTACGAGCTGATGCCAAAAGGGGAACATATCCGCAAGATGAAACAGTTCTGCGGATGTGCCCGTTTCGTATTCAATCGTGCATTGGCGTATCAGAAAGCGCAGTATGAATCGGACAATACCGTCAAATTCAGCTATACCCGTTTGGCGAATCTGTTACCGGAATGGAAACGGGAATTCGAGTGGCTAAAGAACTGCCATAGCCAGATACTTCAACAGAGCCTGAAAGACCTTGAATCGGCGTACAGGAACTTTTTCGCCCAAAGAGCGGACTTTCCAAAATTCAAGCGCAAGGGCATCCGTGACAGTATCCGCTATCCGCAGGGGGTGAGGCTGGAAGAGCGAAACAGCCGGATATACCTGCCGAAGACAGGATGGATACGCTACCGTAAAAGCCGGGACATTACCGGCAAGATCAAGAATGTCACCGTCAGCCAGGAAGCTGGCAAATGGTACATATCGGTTCAAACAGAGCAGGAAATAACAAAGCCAATACCGACGGAACAAAGCGCAGTCGGCATCGACATGGGCATCATCCGCTTTGCCACCTTGAGTGATGGCACATACCATGAGCCATTGAACAGTTTCAGACGACATCAGGAAGCATTGCGCAAGGCACAGCAGGCGATGAGTCGAAAGGAGAAATTCAGCAGTAACTGGCAGAAAGCCAGGTTAAAAGTCCAGAAAATCCACAGTCGGATTGCCGACACCAGGAAAGACTACCTGCATAAAATCAGCACAGCCATCAGCAAAAGCCACGCCATGGTATGTATGGAAGACTTGCAAGTTAGGAACATGTCCGGTTCGGCATCAGGAACAAGGGAATCACCGGGAAGAAATGTCAGAGCCAAGTCAGGACTGAACAAATCCATCCTCGATCAGGGATGGTACGAATTCAGGCGGCAATTGAAATACAAGCTGGCATGGAAAGGCGGTCTGTTTGTGCTCGTACCACCACAAAACACGAGCAGGACATGCCCGTGTTGTGGACATGTTTCAGCGGACAATCGCAAAACGCAAGCGAAATTTCGGTGTGAAACATGTGGATTTGAGGAAAATGCCGATGTAGTCGGAGCAATGAACATACTAAGGGCGGGACACGCCCGGCTAGCCTGTGAAGTGAGCGATGCAGCAAGGTCGCCAGCAGCAGGAACCCAACGAAGAGATCAGGGCACTTGTGCTCTGACTCCGTAGGAATCTCCCGCCTTTAGGCGGGGGAGGATGTCAAATATGACCCTTATACGAAAAAGCTGATTGGAATGTTAGACATGTCATATTCAGCAACATGTCTGATTAAAAAAGAAAAACTGTATGAATAAAATTTATCTTGACACAGAAACAAGATCCGAGATCCCCATATCAAGGGGTGTATCGGCTTATGTAGAAGGCAAAATGTTTGCGGTATTGATGGTGCAGTACGCCATAAACGACGGGCCTGTACGCGTATGGGAGCCGATGGAAACCGGCATACCTGACGATCTTGTTTCTGCCATGCAAGATAAGCACATGTTCGTTATACATAACAGCGTTTTTGACAGGTTGGTCATAAACAAGTCCGGAGTATTAGGCAGGATCATTAGACCGGAAGATGTCATAGACACAATGGTACAGGCATATGCACACGGCTTCCCCGGAGGATTGGGAGATCTGTCTGTAATTCTTGGACTGCCACAGGACAAGGCGAAAGACAAACGGGGGAAGATGCTTATACAAACGTTCTGCGTCCCGAAAAGAGGAAAGGAACTGACCTTTACAGAAAAGCATGACAAGCCGGAAGAATGGGCGGAATTTGTAGAATATGGACTGAAGGACGTAGAGGCTTTGAGAGAAGTTCACAAAAAGCTTCCGTCGCATAATTATCCATCTCTGGAACATGACATTTGGGTGTATGACCAGAAAATAAACGACCGCGGCATCCCGGTTGACGTTGAGTTTGCGGAGGCTGCCGTAAAGGAAGCGGCGGAAGAAAGGGTGCGGCTGAACAACAAGACATCGGAGTTGACACGTGACGAGGTTTCCGCGGCTACACAACGTGACAAGCTGCTCAAATTCATTGCAGATGATTATGGCATCGTCCTGCCTGCCTTGAGAAGCAAGGACGTACAGGACATTGTAACAAGACCGGATGTAGTATTGAAGAAAAACGATGCTGTGACGAACAAGATAGAGCGCATACTGTCTGCCGATATACCGGCGGAACTTCGGGAGCTGTTGTCTTTACGTGTGCAGTCCAGCATGAACAGCGCAGCGAAGTACAAGAAAGTTCTGGATCAGCAGGTCGGTGGAAGAATGCGATACACCTTGCAGATGTACGGTGCGACAAGAACCGGACGCGATGCAGGCCGGGGTTTGCAACCGCAGAACTTGAGACGGGCGACCTTGTGGAAAGATGCAGACGACATCGAAGCGGCCATAGAACAGGACATAGAGGCCGTAAAGGCAGGAGCTATCTCTATGGTGACGAACAACACCATGCATGTATTGTCCGACCTTGTCAGGAGCGTTATATGCGCGACGCCGGGCCACAAGCTTGTGGTAGCCGACCTGTCCAACATAGAAGGGCGTGGCCTTGCCTATCTGGCGGGAGAGGAGTGGAAGCTGCAATACTTCCGTGACTATGATGCAGGCAAGATAAAATTCGATAATTACAAAATGGCTTATGCCAAGGCCATGAACATACGACCGGAAGATGTAACCAAGGATGGAAGGCAGATAGGCAAGGTTCAGGAATTGGGTCTTGGATATGAAGGCGGGGTCAAGGCGTTTCTGACTTTTGCCGCGGTGTACAGGCTGGATATAGCTGTCATGGCGGACGCGGTGTGGGCGTCAGGCGATTTGGCAAGACTTGAAGATTGCAAGCGTAAATATGATTGGGCCAAGGAGCATGGGTATCATGCCGGGCTGACGGCACATGAGTATTCAGCCTGCGAATATCTCAAGCAGTTATGGCGGGATTCCCATCCAAAAACAGTACGTTTCTGGAGCGATCTTGATACAGCGTTCAGAAACAGCATCGCAAATCCCGGAGAAGTCTTTACGGTAAACAGATTGAAGTTCAGAAAGACAGGTAGCTATTTGTTTATACGGCTTCCGTCTGGACGGGTGCTGACGTATTTGCATCCGGCGGTAGATGAGGATGGTCACCTGTCGTTTGTAGGGGTGGATCAGTTCACCAAAAAATTCCAGAGAATAAAAACATATTCCGGGAAGCTTGCTGAAAACGTAACATCTGGCTTCGCGAGAGACGTATTGTTTTATCACATTCCGGACATAGAGAAGGCCGGATATCCGATCATCTCACGGGTTCACGACGAGTTCATTTGCGAGTGCCCTGACATGCCTGAATATTCTGCAAGAAAGCTTGCGGATATGATGGCGACGCCACACAAGTGGTGTAGCGACATGCCGCTTGCGGCAGCAGGGTTTGAAGCACACAGATACAGAAAGGATTAGAAAATGCAAGAAGAGAAATTACCTATCGAGACGGCCTTTGAAGAAGGCGTTGCCATGTTCAGGCACAAGTATGGAAGCAGCCCTGAATCGGCGCACGTTTCCCGCCCTGTCGTACGGGCGGTAATGAGGCTGTTCAAAAAGCGGTATGGCGTACCGAAAAATCGCATGGAGCTGTCCATGTGCAACCTTCCCTTGTTCGAACTGAAACCGCCTTCTCCAAATTTTGAAATCCACATGATCAAGCCGATAAGAAAGGAAGATGGCACACTGGACTACTGGGTGCAGAAGATGAAGCTGGAACCGAAATGGGTTCATGAAGGCCAGCTCGCTACCGTTGGTACAGACACCTTGCAGATAGAAGGATACGAGTACGATTCAGAGGAAGAAGCGGAATGGCTGACTTCTGAATCGGAACTGAACATCCCATCGGAAACCAAAGATAAATTGAAAAGAAAGATACTGGATGGCAGCGGAAAGCAGACTGGAAAGGCATCTTGATTATCTCGTCAAGACGCATGGCGGCTTCACGAGAAAGACGGTATATCAGGGCAGGACGGGAGCACCTGACAGACAAGTGTTCATGCCGAACGGGGCCATATATTTCGTCGAGATGAAAGCCCCGGGAGAAAAACCGCGGCCCAATCAGGTAGCCGAGTTGACGTTATTGGACAGCATGGGGTTTTCCGTATGGGTGATTGATTCAATGGACGGCGTAAACGACTTCATACGACATATAACAGGGAAGAACGATGACTAAAGATATCAGAGCGCGCCTGCTGGCGGTAACAGGCGGAGTGGAAATAGGGCTGTATGTAGAAATAACGGGATCGGGTGACGAGGTCATATCAAGTCAGACCTTCACTTCGCAAACTCAAATGATCTCATATCTGACGATAGGCAAGGTTCCTGAAACGGAAGAAGAAGAGTTTGAGCTTGGAAAAAAGCTGGAGCTGGCCGGATCCGGATTCTGGCGGGACATTGTAAAAGAGAAGCTGGATATACCGGGCATGATGGAGTTCAATTCAGTTTATGCCGAAATTGCATTGATGGAAATAAAGGAAAAGGCCAATGGAAAATGATTACATAACTCTGGAGTTCGAGGACGTCAATGTAGATGTTGTGTGCTGCATAAACAAGGAACAGCAGGAAGAAGTGTTTCAGGTATTGAATCTGGATTGTAAAAAAGCGAATTATGGTACCAACGAATTTGGATCCTGTATAACCGTCGTACAAGAAAAGGATGCAAATAACATAGTCGTTTTATTCGAGTTGATGCCGAATGCATCGACAAGAGAAGTGGCGTATTTGTTTTATGACAGTGTAAGGAAGTCTGTCAAGGAAGCGATGGAGGCGTGCAGACAGAAGATCGCAATGACTGATTATACCTATGCAAGCATGTGCGAGGATGTTTTTTGTTTTCTTTATAAAAAAATAATTAACCAGCACAAGGAATACAGGGTTCAGTTGAACTTTGAAAGGCAATGGCTCGCCGATACAAACAGCTTCGTTGTACAAAAATCGGGCACTATACAATGAAACCGTTGAAGATCAGAGACTGCCAGAAGCCAATGGTGGATCTCATTACAAATCTTGACAGGGGCAACCTGTTCGCTTCTCCGGGCACAGGGAAAACTTCCGCCACGCTTATGGCTCTTGCATCCATGAGCGTGGCGGACAGTGATGTGTTTCCGGCGCTGGTTGTCGCTCCGAAGCGGGTGGCTAATATGGTATGGGCGGATGAGATAGCGCAGTGGCGACAGCTTTCAGGGCTTGAGATCGTAAAGGTACTTGGCAATGAAAAGGAAAGAACGGCGGCTCTGAAGACCCGTGCGGATATTTACACCATAAACTACGAAAACCTTGCATGGTTGCATACCGTGCTGGACGGAAGATGGCCTTTCAAAACCGTCGTTGCCGATGAATCCACCCGGTTGAAAAATCAGAGAGTTCATTTCAGAAAATATGCGTCCGGAAAAATAGTGCAGATGGTAGGAAGAGACGGTAGCAAGAACGCCCAAGCGTTGGTCAGACACGCAAAGCAAACCAAGCACTGGTATAACCTTACAGGCACTCCCGCGGCAAATGGGCTGACGGATTTGTGGGGCCAGCAATGGCCGGTCGATTTCGGAGAAGCGCTCGGATCTTCTTTCAATTCATTCAAGATGAGATGGTTCAGGAACAGATTCGGCTCCGATTCACGATACGGTATCATTGAACCGCTGCCTCATGCTTTCAAGGAGATAACATCCCGGTTGCAATCGACTTCCGTAGTGATAGATGCATACGATTATTTCGATGTAAAAAAACCGATAGAGCTGGACATATTTGTAGAGCTTCCGGACAAGGTAAAAGCCATGTACAAAAAGGTTCACAAGGAAGCGGTACTCGAAATGGCCAGTGGCAACGTTACCGCGGTCAATGCAGGATCCGCCCTGATGAAGTGCAGGCAGATAGCATCGGGTTGCATACGGGACGATAACGGAATATGGCATACGTTGCACAAAGAAAAATTGCAGGCTGTAGAAGAGCTTCTTGAAGAAATAAACGGAGAGAATCTGGTTATAGCTTACTGGTTTCAGCACGATCTGAAAGCGCTACAGAACAAGTTTCCGCAGGCTGTACTGCTTGAAAGCAACTCACGACAAAAGAAGGTGGTGGATGACTGGAATAACGGGAAAATTCCCATTCTGCTTATCCATGCACAAAGTGCAGGGCATGGATTGTCCTTGCAACACGGTGGACGGCATTTGTGTGTATACACTCAAGATTGGAACGCAGAGTATTATGCACAGGTGATAGAACGTCTTGGCCCGATCCGGCAGGCTCAATCAGGCTATGACAGACTGGTGTACGTGCACAGACTGATAGCGAAGAATACCTGTGAAGAAGCCATTGCAGAAAAACAAAAAGACAAACTGACGATGGACGAGGCAATACGACGGGCGGTAGCTATGGAAATATAGCTACAGTTTGTAGTATCATGATAAAATGAAAACGGAAAAGGAGATCGACTATGTTCAACGATGATTGGGATTACAACGTAAGGGAGATGGAAAGAGAGCTGGACCTTATGGACAGGATAGCGGACAAGAAGATGGAGCTGCTTGAATCCCGTTACGATTACAAGGATCCGGAGAACAGAAGATATGCGCTCATGAAATGCGTTTATTTCGATTGTGCTGACAAGTTTGGCCTGACGGAAGAAGTCCGAAAGCTGAAAGAAGCCTTGGCAAACAACGAATTTACCGCGGCGAAGGAATGCGTAAACACCATATCCAGCCGGTTTTGGGATAGCGAAACGGAAGATATGGCGGTATCTTTAATAATGGACAGGGAGTATCAACAGGAGAACGAATATGGATTATGAAGCGAAATTGAAGACGGCTAAAGACATGCTGGAAAAAAAATACATCATGCACCCTGATTACCGTCGCAAGGATAATCCGGCACATTCATACCCAGAATCATGGTTCATGCGGAAAGTAAAAGAAGAAAGCCTGAAAAACAAACTGAACAGGAGTTGCCATGTCAATGGAACGGATATAAAATAATCGTGATTTTTTTTTCATGAATTTTTCATCTTTTCATGCATTTTAACGGCGGTGTTATACCGCCGTCTTTTTGTGCCGATAGCTTAACTGGCAGAGCAGAGGACTCATAATCCTTTGGTTACAGGTTCGATTCCTGTTCGGCACACCACGATAGGCCCAATGCTCGGACCATTGTTACCGCTTGTGATTACATGGATGGTACAACTATGGAACGTAGGTGCGGTAGTTGCCGGGTTAAACTCCCGGCGGGCCTGCCATCAATCTCCTGTCGGCTTTCCAACGATCATTCTGTATCGACGGACGAAATCGAACATGTAAGGTTCTTTCTGCTTGTATATTTCTTTTCGCCGTTTGACCTTTTCCTCTTCGGAAAGCGTCTTGTTTTTGGAAACTTTCGATACCCGGGACTTGAACTCACTGTTTATCTTGTCCCATTGATCGCCTAGCCGTAACAATTCCTGCTGCTCTTCAGTAAGATCTTCTCTTTCACCGGCGGAAACTCGACGGCGCAGCGTCATGATTTCTTCCTGTGCATTGTAAAACTGGGCTTTCGCTCCGTCCGTTGTAAAGTCTCTGAAAAATCTTCTCGCTACAGGATTGGTGACCGTTTTACCCTGTTCTTTCTTGAAGGGATCGTCTATGAATCCTGACAAAACCATTCCGGGAATGCCCGTCATATAACCTTGCAGCATAATCCTCACCTGTTCCGGTGCCAAATCGACGCCGAAAGTCTTGCGTATTTCAATGGCGATCTGTTTGTAAAAGTCCGGGACGTTCGTTCCGAACTGTTCGCTTCTGAACTGATCTGTCTTTTCCCATTGCGTGTTTATGACAGGAGCATCGTATGATGTCCTGTTTACCGCAACAGAGACAACAGGTCTTAACCATGTCGGAGAGAACATGAGCATGAACGCCTCTGCCGGGCGCTTGGTGAAGTCTATGCCTACAGGCTCGATAGGAGATACTGCGGGCACAAGAGCGTCGCTTATAACGCCTCCAAACGCCTCTGTGGGGGTGATTTCCTTGGTTGCAAGATTGAGCATGTTCAGTGCCATGCTATTCGCAAGTTTCGGCAGACCGAAGCCAAGCGGTATTGTTATGACGCCATCGCCCATTGGGAACGGGACGGTGTTGTTCAATACATAATGCGTCAGGCCAAGCATCTTGTTACCGGTTTTGTCGTCGCCTGCTACCGCCCGGGCGGTAGCCTGTATGGCGGCGAGCACCAAGGCATAAGCAGCCAGCCTCGGAACGCCTGTTTTCCACCGTATACGACCGGTCTTGCGATCATACAGCACGTTCAACATGTTGGCTGCGCCGGTTATGGTCGGTTGCGCAAAGGCGTATATGCCTTTGACGAATGGCATGGCGGTACCTGTCTTGCCGAAGTTCATCAGATCGAGTGTTTCCGCGGAGGCCCTGTTTGTCTGTACACCGGCATCTTTCATCGCCATATAGGACGACAGGACAGGAACAAGGTCAAAGGTACGGTTATAGGCATCGACCACACGTGCTATCGAAGAAGCGGCATTGCGTATGACACCTTTCGATTTCGTGATGTTCTGTATGAACCGCGATCTGTTGGGTGAGAAATAATCCGCTCTGGTAGAAATGCCGCCGGATTCAGCAAGTTCCTGCATCGCAACAGACGCTGCGGAACCGTCGTTTTTCTGGTTGGTGGCGTACCGTAATGCGGCTTTCCATGTTTGGGGACTGAATGCATATCGCCACATGGATCGTGATACTTTCTTGGCATCGACGGCATTACCCTGTTCATCTACAAGATTTCTGACAGAAAGATTATCGGACCGTTCCCATACATCACGGAACCAGTTGATCGGTGCAAAGGTGGGGTTGAGCTGTGTACAGGTGTAAGCGAACCATTGCGTCGGTTTGCTTATGGCGGACAGCACGGTACCTGCCTGTTCGACATTGGTCTTTCTGATCGTATCGAGAAGATCGTTATCAATGTAATAGGCATAAGCGGATCCATCTTCTCCACGATAAACAATTGATCCACGTGGAGTAGCTTCAAAGCTTTTCAGTGTGTTTCTGGCTATTCCGGCGTCCTGTCTTTCCGCTGGTGTCATGCCATTGTAAAGACGGGCTATACTTGCCTGAAAAGGCCGCCAGCCTGCGAAGGAAGCCGTTCTCAATACAGACCCTATAGAAGCCGTAATGCCGTCATCAGCAAGAGATACACGGCCTTTAAGCCTTCTGTCTGCGGCGACATTGGGCGCTCTCGTGCCGGATGGTACCGTGTCCTCTTCCAGCGCCGATAACGGATCGCCCGTCAACGGAACATATTCTGTTCTGACGTCTGCTTTCAACTGGTCTCTTAATGCATTGAGCGCCGTCTGGTCATACGTTGTCAGATCGGCAGAGGATCTTAATGTTTTGAAAGCATCAAGAAGATCAGGGCGGTTCAGGAAAGATACCGCGGCTTGTGGAGTGACTTTACCTGTTTCGATATCGAGAACAAGCCGCATGGCGTTCATGTCATACAGGGCATTCGTCACTTTCTTTATGTTATCCGCGCCTATCGCGTTTTCACTGGCCGCCATAATGGCATCTGCCTGTGCATAGGTCATGCCGCCTGCCAAGCCCACATCAGGCTCGAAAGCGATGTCGGCATTTTGAACCGCTTCATAGCGCTTTCTGAAAACATTCGTGGCTTCGGAAAGTTCCTGCTGCGCTTCGGCGTCCATTGGATCCTTCGCCAGCCTTTTCTGCAAGTCCGAGATCTCCCTTACGTCCCGATTGAGCAGCCGTGCATTCGCTTCTTTCGACCAATTGGCGGAAGCCCACAAACCGGCATACCGCATAACGGTCTCCTCGGTTAGCTTAGTGGCTCTTGATACTTCCGCCATCGCTTTGTGCAGCCGGTCTCCTCCATTATCGTATATGATCTTGGAATATTGTGTCCTGCGGTTAGGCGCAGCGTACATGGCGTCTATGCAATCTTGCGAAAGTTTTTCAAGTGATTCACGTTGGGCGCCTACACTTTCAAACCACCGCTTGACCGGAACGAGCGAATCATGAAGCATGACGTTCAATGCTTCAACCCCTCTGGCAAGCGCTCCTTTCACTCCAGCTACATTCCGGGATTGCAAGGCTTGCATAAGACCGCGTCCGACAGTTGCCGCGGGAGCAGCTTCATTCGCTTCGATCTGCCCGATGACATCCTGAACGGTAGCACGGGACGATACAAGACCCTGATCATTCGCATTGGCATTTTCTATATCCAGTTGGGATCCGGCAGTGGAGTTTACCGATGCATTCGCCTGTCTGGACGGAGACCAAGCAAACAGCTTGCCTGTACCATACGGCAAATATATGACACCGTTCTGTGCCGGAGTGCTGTTCAATACCTGTCGTATTTGCCTTCCGTATTCGTATATTTGTTCATCCGTCATGCCAGTATGATCACGGATGAATTTCATATAATCGTCATGCCTTCTGGATTTTGTTTTCTGATTGGCGACGATATATGCCGCCTTGTCCAAGGCATTTTCAAATCGTACTTCATCCCTGCCGAACATTGGTTTGGCCGTTTGCACAAACCGCGGTGCATCCTCTACCGGTACAAGAACACTTGTAGAGGGCTGTTCTTGCTGCTGTGATTGAGCTGCTTGCTGCTGTGTTCGGGTGCCTGAACGTTCACGGTTCGATACTACATCTCCAACCGCCATTGTCAACGCATCAAGTACCGTCTGTTCGGACAGTACGTTTCTGCCTGCGGTAGCATTAGCCAGCTCCGTTACGAACCTTACGATAGCATCCCATACTGTTGGCCTTTGTTTGACAAGGCCAAGGCGGTTCAGTGCTGCGGAAGGATCGCCGGTAATGCCGTTATGTTCAAATGTGGTTTCGACCTTTCCTAATGGAATGCGCTGTGCCATAGCGATAAAGGCCGGGTTAGCCAGCTCGGAGAATATTTCTCCTGCGTTTTCGGTAGCATACAAATATGTTTTACCGCGCTCATTATTCACCTTGTCTATCAGCCAATGGATAAGCGCCCATGAATCTCTGGCATTCTTGTCCCCAAGTCGTGCCCGGCGCTCCATGTCAATAAGGCCCTGATAGGTCAGGGAATGAAGCGCTTCATGCATGACGTGGCTAACGGTGGCACCATTATTCAACTCTATGGTATGCCTTTCCGGCCTGTATTCTCCGCCTATGAATCCGGATTGGCCTCTCTGTGTATGCTGCACAGTCTGGCCTGTATACTTTACAGCCGGTACCGCTCCCGTAGCGCTTGTTACAGCCTCATGCAATTCGCTTGCCGCTCTCCTGAACGCCTGTCCGGCCATTGGATCGTTGGCTACGGCAGCCAGAACGGATTCTGCTGTCGCTCCTTGCCGCCGTGCCTCATTCGCCCACGATACAGGAGACTGGATATCGGTAGTTGCGCCAAAACTGGATGTTCCGACCTGATTGACGGCAGCGTCGGTCTGTCTATAAGCATCTATAGGAACATCGGATATCGCGCTACCTATGTTTCCGCCTTCCGGATCGCCAAGTTGCCGCATGATTTGCGGAGCGTATTGTGCCGTCAGCTCAATCTGATTTGCCGCGGTATTGCCCTGCGCGTCCGTCCACTGTACGCTCTGGCCGTCGGTCATCAGGAGATTTCCGTCGGGAGCGATGAACAGTGGTGTGCCACCGGTCAGGTTGGGATTTATGCTGTCTGCAAGTACCTGTGCATAATATCGCTCTATTTGTCGTTGTGTCTGGACCGGTTGTTCACTGGCGGTCAAGGCAGCAGCCATTGCAGTTCGCTGTACTGGAGAAGCAGCCTGATATATTGGGTTGGACTGCAAGTTTTGTTGGGCGACATATGCCACTATTCGCTCTGTATCAGCCTGTTGCTGTGCTGCTTGCTGTTGAGCTGCCTGCTGTTGAGCTGCTTGCTGTTGAGCTGCTTGCTGTTGAGCTGCCTGCTGTTGAGCTGCTTGCTGTTGAGCTGCCTGCTGTTGAGCTGCCTGCTGTTGAGCTGCCTGCTGTTGAGCTGCTTGCTGTACTGCCTGCTGTTGAGCTGCCTGCTGTTGAGCTGCCTGTTGAACGGCGGCTGCCTGAACCTGTTGTCCAGCATTCAGAGCGTTCAGGGCTTCCGCCGCCTGTCTCATTGCGTCGGTAACCGATTCAGACTCTCTGGAAGCTGTTTGTGTAACAGGCTGATTGGAGTTGGCGGTTTTCGATATTGCTTGTGCCAATACGTTCTGTGCATTGATCTGGGCCGATTCTGCATTGGCGGCCGCATTGCCAAGTCGTCGTCCTGCCGCCACGCCACCGACCGCACCAAGACCTTCACCAATAAGACCTTGTACAAACGATGAGCCAGCTCCCTCTGTCAGATTGACATCCGCTCCTATGGATCGACCACCGTATTGGCCTGCCACTGTGGTTCCGGCTTCCTCAAGTCCTCCAAGCAAGGCACCTGTAGCGGTATTGGCGAGATAGCCGGTTCCTCTTCTTGCCAAGCCTCCCGCAACATTCGCGCCAAGCTCGCCCGCCGCTGCACGGGAAATCGTTCTTTCAAGAGAGCCGGGAACAACGCTCATGACAGCACCTATTGTTCCGCCTATGGCAAGAGCAGTGCGTGCTGAACTGGTAGCCAGCTCATCCTTCACGGCTTTCAGGTTGCCTTTATGCTTTTTCCATAGTTCTTCTCCGCCGGGCAACGCCTTTATTTCCTTGGCGCTCATGTTCAGCACGATATCCCGCGCCTGTTGTGCGGCATCGCCACCGGACAATACGGCACCGAGTGTCGTTCCTGATGCAAGGCTGACACCGGCGGTAGCCTTTGCCGCCTGCTCGGCTGTCATCTTCAACGCGCGTGTGGCAATGCCACGGGTAGCAAGCCCTATCCCGCCGGACACCAGTATAGTAGGCAGCATGTTGCCTACAAGTTCGGATACCTGTCCAACGCTCATGTTTCTTACGGCAATACCCATTTCTCCGAGCGTCTTGCCTAGCCATGTTTTATCCGGATCGTTATACAGTTTTTGGGTTTCAAAAGCTATTTGCTTCTGTACATCCTTTTCAACAGCCGATTGCCCTTCCCGAAGATCTTTCATTATGTCTTCGAAGTACTTGGAGCTTTCCTGTGGTGTACCGGCTATCGTATCAGAGACGGTACCTATCATCGCCGGTACGGATACCGCCCCGGCGGCAACCCCTCTTGCCACATCTTCTACCGCCTCGCCCCATGTTCTGGAGGGTTTGACAGGAGCCTTGTTTATTTCACGTAATTGTGCATCGACATCTATCTCATCAAGTCGTTTGTCTTTAGGCAAGGTTTCATTCCATGCCATAAACGCCTTTTTGGCCCCTTCGATATACTCGTTATACAACCGGCTTTGTTCCGAGTATGGAAGGTTATCGTACCCTTCCATCTGAATTTTAAGCTCTTCCCATGACGGTAAACTGGGAGGTGCCACAATGGCGTTTTTCTTTGCCTGATTACGCATACGATCTATCTGATATTTGATAGACATTAGATTGCGTACATCTCCCAGAACAGAGCGATCTGAAGAGGCTTCCTTTATGGCCGGAAGCTGGTTATAGGCTTTCTGTAGTCCTTGCGACAGATCAGGAAGAACGATTTCCGGTACTTCAAGTCCGGTTACCGGGTCAATATTCTGGGATGTTGTTTTCTTTGTAGCCATATGTCACAAGCCGGAAATGATGTTGTCTATTTCTTTTACCAACGGTCTTGGCATAACAAGAGACGGAGCGATACTATCGGCCGCCCCACCGGAAACGAATTGTTCTACCGCGGTATTGCGGGCGTCATTTGCCGCATCTTCTATTCTGTCCGAAAACAGGGATGCAAAAACATCTTCAGAATCGTAAGACGGGCTGACGACTCCCAACTGATCGTATATGGTACGGGGCTGAACATCTGAAACAGCCGGGAGTTGTGCCGTTTGCTGTGGCATTGTCTGCTGTACAGGCACCGTGTACCCCTCGTTCCCGACGGCGGCAAAAAGGTCGGAAAGGTTTGTCATTGCAGGCTGCCTTGACGGAGCATTGCCGCCAAAAAAGTTGGCAGCGAAATCCCATGATACCGTCCGTTGTTTATTAGGAGAATCAGGCAAGGAGGACCATGTTGTATTGAGCTTTTTAATAGCCGTGGTGATATCTCCTTTCACGATATCATCCAACGCTCCTTTTTCCTTCATCAGCTCCACTGCCGCCAAATCCTGACTGGCAGGTGAAAAATCGTCCAGACCAAGCCGATTGGACAGATTCTTGTATGTCGAGCCAATGAACTGATACCGTCCCGCCGCAGTAGTGGGAAGCCGCTTTCCTTCCTTGTTGCGGAAATATTTTGTTTCGTTCGGGTGCTTGTCCAATGAGATTTTTGTACCGCCAAATCCGGTATCATAGTCTGCTCCTTCCGCCGTGGAAATGAAGTCCAGAACTTTTCTGACATTCGGATTGTTAACGTATGGCAATAACGATTCAGCATATTTGTTCATTGCAGCCCTTTCATTATTGCATCAAGGCGATTTTGCATGGCGTCTCTTTCACGTTGGTCCCGTGCCTGCTGTATAAGATCGTCGAGCTTGTAAAATTCATCCTGCAATCTCATGGCACGAGCGCGAAGTTCAACCGCAGCTCTTCGATCTCCCAATGCGCTTTGAAGATCGCCCGCTTCTATGAGACGCTTGTACATGTCATTAAGTGCTTCTCTGCGATTGATCAATGCAGTTATTGGATCGCTTGCGTCTGTCGTTGTAGTGGTGCCTGTCGCTCCCGCTGCTGGTTGAGTACCTGTAGCTCCTGTCGTTGTAGTAGCCCCACGTCCGTACATGTTGGTTACCAGCGGTTTTCCGTCCGCTCCAAGGCGTATGTTCGGCTGATTGGCTTGCGACATGGCATTAAGACGATTGTAAAAATCAAATGCCCGCTGGTCTCTTGCAATCTGGTCTTGCAAGGCGCGTGCACGGTTGAACTCGTAGGCATATACATTTGCTCCACCCTGACCACCGCCGGTCAGTGCGATCTGTTGCGCCCATGTCTGTACCGGCAGTTCCGGGCCAAGTCCGTACCGCACATAATCATCGCCCATCCAGATATCGGCGTAAGGGTTCTGCGCATTGATGGCTGCCGCTATCGCTTCGGGATTGCCAGATTGTATGGCTGTGGTGACCGGGTTGACAGCGGAAATGCCGAACGCGGCTCCGAGCTTTTCCGCCTCTGACAAATTACCGGTTCTTATAAGCTGGTTAAGCTGATTGTTTACGGTGTTGCCGAGCGAACGGTTGATGAGTGCCTGTGTATTGGCGTCAAAGCTCTGGTAGGTCGGATCAGCCAGCATCTGGTTTCTCTGGTTGATGAGAAAATCAGATACGTTTTCATTGGCGGTCAAGGCGCGCTGCATGTTATTGGCAATAGGCGCAAGATAATTCTGCGCTGCTCTTGTTCTCATGCGCTGCTCTTCCCAATCCTGCAATTGCAAATCCGCCACTTCCCGTTGCCTGTTTAACCATGCCACGTCGTTCGCCATTTGCTGACCTCTGGCGGCGGAAAGAAAATCAATGCCAGCGCGCCTGTTACGGTCAAGAAGCGATGTAACGCCACCTGTAAAATTTGCCATATCAGTCTCCTAAATTTCTCCCGGGTTGGTTGGATGCACGCTATCGGCGAATTTAAGCGCAAAGTCATCCATGCTGACGGTTATTTGTCCTCTGTCTCCGTCAGAATCCGTAAACGTATATGTTTTTGAACCGGTTCTGACAAGGTCACGGTTACCGACTACAGCATCGTTACCGCTTTCCAATTGTTGGGTTCTCATATTATTATAAGAATCTCCCATAATGGCCGCATCCCCGGCGGTAGAATACATGGCATTAACCGCCTCTTCCGCTGCTGCGGTATCGGAACCGAAGTTCATATTCATGCCAAACGATGACAAAGCACCGCCACCCGAAAACCCGGGGCCATTAGTTGAGCTCCATCCGTTTTCATTATAGCCGGATGGAGAGCTGGCTGTTACGCTTGGCAGTCTCCAGTTGCCTGTTTCACCGAACACGGCCCCATCTTCATCCCGGTTTCGTATAAAAGAATCAATGGGTGGAACGGAGTTTATGGCGTATTGCTCTGCAAATCCGAAAGCGGTCATCGCATTGTTCAAACCGGCTGTAAGTTCGCTCCCTGCTGCCGCCAAACCGCCCGCTGCACTGCTGTAAAGATTGGCCGCCATTCCGAACAATCCGCGTCCTATTCCAATAGCTTGCCGCCTTCTCTTGTTGTTAAGATCTTTTTTGGCCTGTGCATAGGCAAAGCCCATTATATAACCCATGATCTTCGCATTTGTCACCGCGGTGGCATGGGATTGATATAACGTTTGCATGACGCGAACGAACTGGCTTGTGTGATACCGTGATGCCACGCATTTCTGCTGCCTTATGACTTGTGCAAAAGCCTTGGCTACAGGAGCTATAAGATGCCCGGCAAATCTTCGTCCGTACACTTCTGTCAATTCGACTTCTTCCGGAGTGCCAAATTCTTTTATGAAGGCCAGCTCTTTTGGCCAATAAACTTCTTGGGCGAACCGTCGTTTTTCCTCCGACATGGACAACATGCGATCTGAAATATCCCGCTGTTTCTTCCAGTTGGAAATGAGCTGTGACGCGTTGTCTATAGCCAGAGCTACCGCTGCGACACGACGGATGTTTGCCGCAGTGGAAACGCCTTCTGCTCGTATGCTTTCACCTTTACGATATCCTTCGCTTGATACGCAACTCATATTTCACCTGCTCTTCCGGTTAGCCATCCGTCACTGGATGTTCTGTATGGTATGCCCTGTTCCGCCCATCGTTGTTCTATTCTGGATCCCCATTGGTCCGTACCGCGGCGATAGAAGCCGTATGCTTCCCATGCGCTCCCTATAGAATCGAGAAGAATGCCTCTTGCCTGATTTCCTGTTTTGCCTGCAACTGCCTGAAAACTTGGAACTTCTGCAAGATGTTCTCTTCCAAGTCCCAATGCAGCATATTGTTCTGCATACCTGACATCATTCAATGCATCCATTCGTCCTTCCGCCTGCCGGTCTGCGAAATAAATAACCTGTGCCCTGTCCTTCTGGCGGTTCCTTGTCCAATTGGCCCGTTCACATGACGTCAGGGAAATGCACTTGTCACTCAATGCATTGTCCAATGCGGAAGAATATATCTGATGTATGTTGTCTGAATAGGAAGCCCAAGAAGTGGACAATGCATCATACGGAGCCACCGCCTTTCCCAACCCGAACGCGTCATCTACCGCCGCTTTTTCATAAGGCCAGAAATTCTTGGCATGATCGTGGATCTGCTCTGCCAGAGTGATTTGCCTGTTCGCTATTTCATTTTGCATGTCAGCTATCGAGCCGCTGGCATTACGTTTCCACAATGCCAATGCGGTCGCTATGGCGGCATCGGCAGTCGCATGAGCGATCATCGCTTCTTTCTGATTGGTCGCTGCATCCGTGTAGTCTGAATCGCTAATACACGCCATATTCCTATCCTATCGTTATTTCTTTTACGGCCCACGTGATTTCCGCATCCGTTTTTTCCAGTATACGATCTTCATAGATCAGCTTCGATGCACCAATGGCCGAGGCGATTGATCGAAGAAATTGAATGAATCCGGCTTTATCTTCTATAAAAGATAACAATACCGATACCGCCTTGTCATTGAACAGCCATCTGTCGCCCATCATGACAAAGGCAATGCCTATGTACTTTCCGGAAGAATCCGTTTCAGCGACAACCCGGATCCCGCGTATCCACGCATGGAGAAAATCTTCCACGTTAAGAGAATGACCGAACGACGCGACAGCCTCCAGTATCTTTTTACCTTCTTCCGCCAGAGCTTCATCCGTGCCGGGCGGTGATATGACAATGAATGGCATTACGAACTCCTTAAATCGTGCATGGCTGTTGCAATAGATACAAGGCTTACTCTTCCTGTGCCTGACAGGGTAACGAACATCCTTGTTCCCGCCGAATACATAGGTAATCTGAACACTCTTGACGATAACACGTCTCTGTCCAGTACGGTTCTTCCGTCAAGCTCTATTTTTATTTTTTCAGTACCGCCAGTAAAATACAAGTGCCCTGCTCCCCACCCGACGGGAGATTGCGCTACCGCCTCAACTGATCTGAAAACATGCGGTCTCTTTTTTGCACCCCTGTTCCATAAATACTGAATGCCGTTTTTGACAATGTAAAAGTCTCCCTGACGAGATACAAAGGCGTCTGTTACGCCTGTGTCGGACAGGCTGCAATGGAAATCGAGATCCCATCCCGTTTCAGGCCCGGATGACATTTGCATGTAGAAACTTCCGCCTTCTCCGAAGACATACAGCTTGCCGTCCACTTCTACAGGCGTTATGGTTTGAGGGCGAAGAGCCTGCCAATCCTTGTCAGAATACAAGGGCCACGTCAACAAAACCGGCGGTCTCTCTCCTGACAAAAGAACAAGGCCCTTATGAGATGGATATACCGCCCCTGCACGGCATTTCGCCATTCGTCTGTTACCGCACCCCACCATCGGAAGATGCCCTGGCAACCGGACTATCTTTCTTGTGCCTGCATTTGTACAATTCGCCACACCTGATATGACGTACGGCCTTCCGTCTGTGGCGACATAAATGACACCGTTGCTTTCGACAAGCCCACATACATTGTCATCGAGATCGTAGTAGTGCGGCCAGTTATGGTACTGATTGTTTTCGGATGCATATATTCTGTTGCCGACAAATCCGAACAGGCAGTTCATGGACTCTACCCAGACAATGCCTCTCAATCCATCAGGAGGCGGCAATACGACTGCGTCTTGAGAAGCTATGGCAAGATCGGCATTCCATGCCTTGTCCGTATAGGACACCGCATTGACGTCGGTTTCCCCGACAAACATCCATGCCGCTTCACTTGTATTACTCGATTCATTGCCTTTTTGATACGCAGCCACCGCCCGGAAGATAGCGACTTTTACAATACCGTACTCTTCTTCCGGAACAGGCCAGCCGGATATGACAACCGTTTGTCCATCCCGCATGTTTATGGCTTGGCTGCCGGGAGAAAGCTGGCTTCTCTCACCAGCTTCATTAACGTACTGATAGCAATATGATCTTCCGTCTATGTCCTTTTCTGCTGAATCGTTAAGATCGGATACATAAACGGAAGGCGCGGTATGTGGACAGGGAAGACCTAGCCTGCGTGTTTTCGTTACACAGTTTCCTTCATCGTCCGTTGATACAGTAAGAACAAGCGGATAGTCTTCAACGCCTGTCACAAATGCCTGCTTGCATGTAACGGAGCCATACGCCATATCGACACAGCCCTTGAAATCGTGCCAGCAACATTCATGCTGAAAGGTTGCTTTTGTGCCTTCCGCCACCGTTCTGTAAGGTGACGGCTCACGAAATGAGTCAAGACATCCGGAAGAAAAATCGCAATCAATCGCCAGAGAAGCCCCTGTTTTTTGGCCCAGATGATCCGCCAGTCTTGGTACAGAACCTTTAAACCGATTGATCGTAAAATCCATTTTTCATCCTTATGGCGATTTTGTACAACAGTTATTCTGAATCCATGTTACCTGCGATTGAAGGGCTGACAAAGCGGTGTTGAGAGCGGTTATCTGGGTTTGCAAATTCGATGATGCATTGGCTATCTGCGTATTGATATACTCTCTTAAATCAGTATCATACTCCGTCAGATTTATCGAGATGTTCGATATACCTGTGCCTGTATCCGGTGCCGTAGCCGTCAGCTCCACCCCGGCGGTACTGGACGATGTCGTCAGATACAGGACAGGCGGCCATGTAGCCGGCAGAGATACGATAGCCCCTTGCTGTATGCCTATTCCGCCCTTGTCGTTTGTCACCCCGTTGGGATTGGCTCCGCTGGCACCCTGTTCTCCCGCCGGTATTCCAAAGTCAAGCACGGCGTTTGTGGTGGTACCAACGTTCACGACGGTAGCTTGAGATCCCGGGGCCAACGTGTTGACGGTACCGATAGATATGGTCGCATTCTCTCCGGGATCTCCCTTGTCTCCTTGCGGTCCTTGAGCCCCGCTTCCGCCACCACCGCCTGTCCCGGCGCAACAGACGTCCGGTGTATAAAGAGGGATTTCTCCGGCTTCTACGGATGTTATGCAACCGTTTTCCACAACAACCGTGGCATGTTCGTACCGGCCATCAGGCAACGTTATGTTGCCGCATTTGCATGTGCACGGTTCTACAGGATCTTGTGTGCAATCGCTACATGGAGTGCAATTTGTATCAAGGGTATTGCAAGTCATTTTATCTCCTAAACAGCGTTCGATACAGGTCTGCCGGTAGATGTACGATAGGATCCGGCCAGATCGCCAGCCTGATAAATGGATTCAATCTTGGCTTCCGCGTTCTGCTGTATACCAAGAATATTATAGGCCATTTGTATGTGATACTGACTTGTGCCCTCTCGTGACGATGCATTAACAAAACGATCTCCCGTCAGCAGCCACGCCAGAACAAAATGCTTTGCAGCAATGGAAACATCGCACCCTGAATCAAATGCCTTGTCGAGATCCGCAATACCTAGCGAGCACGGTCTTGAAACGCATTTCGCCCTGACATAAACCTCGGTATCGCACGGAACAGGAGGATAGACTTCAAACCGTCCGTTCATATTATTGTCCACGACAACATAATCTATGACATAGCCGTTAGGTGCGTCTTTCGGTACAACGCATGACGGTTTGTTCCATCGTACCTTCGCCTTGGTTGTCGTCCGTCTTGATCCGGAAAGGGTTTTTATGATGTTGCCCTTTTCATCTGTCTGTTCTATAACGTCAAGAATGTTGGTGCAGCATCCTCTCGCATCCTGATGCCGCCCGGCGGTAAGTCTGATTATTCTGTATTCCGTAAACAGATCCGGACGGAATTTGAACACCATGCACCTTGCATCGTTCAGGGCCATTATCACATTTTCCAGAGGATATCTGACGAACTCATGGTTCGGTTCGTCATCGTTCAAGGCAAATGCAATAGTCTTTGTCAACCAATATCTTAACGATGTATTGCATGTCATCTGTATCTCCTGAACGTTCTTGTTCCACTGAACAATCCGGATCCGGGCGGCATAAGATCAAATGAATGCGCTTGCATGGCACGCTGTTTTGCAATGCCCCACGAACGGTCTATTTCCGCCTGTGTCGGGATTACGCTTAACAACGGAGTGTCCCTGAAATGCACCGCCCTTACATAATCCCGCCTTGCTTTCATGACGATCTCTTCCCGGAAAAACTCATACAGGAAAGAATCATATTCACAAGCCAGTTCCCGCGGGGCGGCCCATACAAGCAAGCGCAAGCGGTCTCCGTCGCAGCACCGCCAGCCACCTCTTGATTCCAGATGAATTTCGCTTCTGGCCGGATCGAACACATAGGTCAGACCATTGGGAAGCCAGCCCTTGCAGTCACGACATCCGCATCTGTTTTCATCATTGTACCCCGCGCCGATAACGCCGATGACGTTTTCAAAATCAACCGGAATGACCGGATAGGTACATTCTCCGGGCTGCAATGTAATGACAACCTCTCTCTGCAAGGCACGAGTATATTTGGCAAAACTTATCGCTGCCGCACGGGAGTAGTCCGCCGCTATTTCTTCTGTAGGATCATCTATTCCCACTATTATTTCAGAAAGCCATTTTTCCCAGTCGTAGGTTTCTATGGCTGGAGGAACCGGAAGCTCCGTGCAAGGCGAGGGGGCGCAAGGCGGTGGAGGACATTCCGGTCTTGGAACAGGAAGCCCGCAACGATTGAATCTCTGGCCGTTCATCGCCCAGTCAACCATTAAAAAATTGACAGGTGAATACACCATGAGATCATATCGCGCTTCCATTTCAGACGATCCCTTTTTCTTCCAGTATGGTTTCCAGTTCGCCTTGTACAAGCGTGTCTTCATTTTCCGTCGGGTCTTCGTTTACGACGGTTACTACAACTTCTTTTTCCGAAGCGTCAACGACGGGATGCTTGTTGATCCGGCCCCTGCGTTTTGGCTTGGTTGCCTGAACGGCTTCCGACATCGGAATAAAAGTTTTCGGTGGCCGTGTGGCGTCAATGGATTCTTTATCATCGGATAAAGTTTCTATTTTTACCGCTTCGTCGACAACAGGTTTGTTGATAGCGACAAGCTGATTGCCCCAGACATAATTATTGTTTACACCATTTTTGTAATACGGAATAACGCCTCTTGTACTGGACAGAATACCAATGGCAAGGCCGTTTACTGCGCTACGTAATACAGGCATGTTCTCTCCTTACAGGCCGGTCTTTTTCGGACCGGCCCCTTGTTCATTCGCGTTCTGCGCGATCACAGATGGAATAATTTACCGCTACGATGACACGGAAATTACCGACGACTTTTTTACCTACCGGCATACTTGCTACTTCAAGCATGATTTCGTCAGCTTCTGCCGTAAATACGCCGTCGCCGTCCCGACCGAATATGTCGATGAATACATTGTCATCCATCTTTCCAAAGCCGTTGAAAGCATTGGCAGCGGTACTATCCGGAGTGACCTTGCCCGATATTGTTGTATCAGTGACTGTTCCTGTTACCGCGGTATTGGTAACTGTGGCGGTGACCGTTGTATCGGAAACAGTACCGGATACGGCATTGGAAGTCAGATTACCCGTTACCTCTCCGGAAGTCAGATTGCCGGTAACGACAGCCGATTTTTCCGTAGCGTCTCTTTCCAGTACGCAGATGTTGTCTTCGCTGCGTGTCGTTTTGACGGTAATGACCTTCTTGGACGGCAGTGCCAACCCGTTACGCGTTTTAAGGTTGAACGTCAGACCGGGTTCTTCCGCCTCGATACGAACGCTTATGTCAGTGACGAAAGCAAAGTTCGGAATACAGATGATACCTATCTTTGCACCAACGCCGACGGTATTGATGAACGAAACTATTTCATCACGGTCGTTTTCCAGCGTACCGCCAACCGGTCCCATCGGTACCATGTACTTGTCGTTATACGAAACAGGGTTGAGGTGGGTGTGAGAGTTCGGTCCATGAACGACATCCGCCAATCTGTCAAAGCCTACCGAAAACGAAGTTCCGCAACAGCCACTTCCCGCATGTTTTGCAAATACGCCAAGCGGTTGTTTTGAACCACGAAATACCTGCAACATGGTTGCAGGATCAAATGCTGTACGTGCCATATTGTTTATGCTCCTTTGCTGATAGCAACGATAACACCGAGAGGATCAATGACTTCGGTGTCCCATACAAATTCACCAACCATAAAATCTTCGAATTTATCTTCATACCATTTATTCGAGATGACCTCGAAAGCATGAAGAACCCGATTGGTATCAATGGCTACAACCGGAACAACCGTCCCAACAGCATTGATAGTGATTGGAGTGAGATATCGTGTAGCAATGATTTCAAAGCCATAGAAGTTGGACGTAATGTGTCCGTTTATCATGACGTTGTTTTCACTGCAACAGGTGTTCAAATCTTTAAGATTCAGCAGTGCGTAACGACGCAACGACAACGGAATGAGAAGCACCGCAGAAGCTCTTTCTCCCTCGCCTGAAACTTCTCCTTCTCCGCACTCCCAACCGGCCTGTTGGGCTACTTCCATAATGGACAATACCATATCTTCAAAGCCTTCTTTGGTATTGCCGTTCAGTGCGGTTTCGTCCTGCCATCCAAGATCGACATTATGATCAAGCACACCGGCTTCGTTACCTACGTTGTTAGGAGACGCAGAAGCGATGATTTTGGGAATGGAGTACGAATCAATCAGCTTTGTAATGTTCTTGCTGATCTGCCGACGGACATTGGCCTGCCACCTGTCGAAATTGGCGCACATCATGCGCTTGTCTGCATTGGACAGTTTCCATTCGAATTTTTTGGACTGGCAGATGACAAGAGAATCCGTTTCGATACCCGGACCGGAAATGGTTTCAGGATGTTCGTTGTTATCGGTATTCATACCGAAAATATCAAGATCCTGCTCTACGCCATAAATAACGCGTGCACCGCAATACAGATCTTCTTCTGACAAAAAATCGCTACGTGCGATTACAGGCGTTACAGAGCAAATCTGATAGTTGTACACAATGGAAGAGGACAGCTTGTCCGGTGCCCAAAAGGAACCTGCCATCCCGCGGTATCCGCTTGCATCTAAAAAACGTGACATAAATGTTTCCCTTTAAAAAGATTGTATCTTCTCGTAAAGCGCACGAGCTTCTTCCGAATTACGCTTTCCGGAGCGCGAAAGCTCCTTCAGGCGTTGTGACATCTTGAGAAACTCTTCTCGCCGTTGAGATTCATTTTTTTCCTGTGGCCCACGTCTCATTGCCGATTCAAGCGATGCCGTCACAGCATCGGTCTTTTGGTTGCGACTTTTCTTGGCACTTGTTTGTTCGTCATAATTGCGAACGCATTTGTTTAAAACATTGAGCGCTTTATCAACATCAACAGTGCTGTTGGCATTAAGCAGTGCTGTAGTGGCATAGCGCACTTCCGTATTATTATCGACCCATGCCATAAAGGCAGGATCCCTCGATAATTCCTGCAATCTCGAAGCAGGGTTTTTAGGATTCAGCAACGCATCGTTTCGATAAGCGTTGATACGTGCCGCCCTTTCCTGTTCAAAAAGTTCTTTTACCTTCGCGTCTACATCATATTTCGGCGCAAATTGCCGCGCAGCTACCGCAGCCACTTTTTTGACAATGGCAAGTTGCGAAGGATCTATTGTTTCCTTTTCCTCATCCGACAAGATATCGTCAATGGAAAAATCCTTGAGCCGCTGCTCTTCTATCATTCTGTTTGCACTGTCCAGTTTTTCCTGCAACGCAGCGAGCTGGCTTTTGTACTGATTCTCCATGACAGAAAGGGTGTTCTCCAGAGCAGCGGCTCTTTGCTGTTCAGGAATGACACGGCCCTTCATTGACGCCAACTGACTTTCAAGATTGGCAATCTTGGCACGAAGATCTTCTCCTGTATCGTCGGATTTTTGATTATCTTCCGTCGGGACTTTATCCACCGCATTCTGCGATTTCTCAATCAGGATATCGCTTTGACCATCGTCATTGTTCACTGGTTCATCCTGATCGCCATTGGCTTCCGCATTCAGTTTTTCGTTCATCTCTTCAACCGTCATGCCATGCCGTTTGGCTGTTTTCGCCTGTCTTTCCGCAAAGATTTCTTCAAAGGATTTCATTCATTTCTCCTAGCGCCTGCTGACGTCGGCTCTGTTGGGCGACTCATTGAAGGCGGTAATTTTGTTTACGAATTTAACAATGGCGGCAGCGCTTGCCGTTACATGCAACAGCTCTTCGTGCCTTACCATTTTGGAAGTGCTACGATACAGGGCCAGTTCTTCATGATATGCAACAGACTTAAGCAGGCTTTCAAGACGCCCGTTCATAGCGATCTCTTTTTTCAATTCAGCAAGCGCCTTGTCATAAGGCAACTGCTGTTCCGCGATGGTCGACATCAGCCAACCTCTTACATCCCGCGGCGTTTACGGCATGACGCGCAGCCCGTATTGACGATCAGAGGTGCTGGCTTGTTACCGGATACCGCACGTCTTGTATTGGACGGTGTAACCATAGATGGCGATGCACTTATTCGATGGGTTACAATACGATCTGGTTTGCTAAAATATTTAGGCGCGGTAGCCATGATTCCTCCGTGAAAACAATATGACTTATGGTAATATAAAATTCAGCTCATATTACCATAAGTCATATAAAGGAAGATGTCAAC
>ERZ824488.444-NODE-444-length-54796-cov-6.829561_pt1 | contig 54796 bp, 50 predicted proteins | sample MGYA00519936_ERZ824488 | MGnify/ENA primary metagenome ERZ824488 (study PRJEB31778, sample SAMEA3449153) | human gut metagenome | biome: human gut; feature: human-associated habitat; material: faeces | place: United Kingdom | collected 2010/2012 ... | reverse complement strand
ATTACTTATTTTTACACTTATGGGCGTAGATTTAATTCCTTTATTATTGCTTGTATTTATACCATCGTCCACCATCTCTCTAAATTTTCAATTCTCAATTCTCTATTTTCAATTATTTAAGTATGTTCACCAACAGGCCGGCGATCGAGACCAAGATCGAGATCGAGCTCACCCACAACGTCGTGCTGTTACCGATATCGGAGTTCTTCGCCTTCGTCTCGTTCGGCGTGACATAAAGGATGTCGTTCTGTTTCAAATAATAATACGGGGAGGTCACGATTCCGGCGTTGTTCAGGTCAAGGTTGATGATCTTGCGCTTCCCGCTCTCGTCCTCGCGGATCAGCTTCACGTTGTCACGTACGCCGTAGATCGTCATGTCGCCGGCCATCGCCAACGCCTCCAGAACGTTCACCTTCTCGTTGCCGATCGTGAAGCTGCCCGGACGGGCCACCTCGCCCAAGACCGAGATCTTGTAGTTCGCCATGCGCACCGTCACGATGGGCGCCTCCTTCAAGTAAGGCCTCAATCTCTCACGGATCAGGCTCTCCGCCTCGTTCTTCGTCAAGCCGCCGACCCTCAGCGTACCGATCACAGGGAAGTCGATCTCGCCGGAGTTGTTCACGAGGTATTGCTGCAACGTGGGTTGCGTCGTCGTGTTGATGTTCGTCAGGGCCGCGTTCAACGGGGTCTGCACCGTCAGGTTGAACGGGGCCGCCGCCTGAGGGTCCGTCGTGTTGACCGTGATGCTCAACAGGTCCTTGGGCATGATCTTGGCGTCATACAGGGGAAGCGTCCCCTCGAGATCGTTCACCGCCTCCGGGTTCTGGAGGTAGGGCACGTTCTTGTAAGACGTACACGCCGCCAGCAAAAATGTTTTGCACTTTATTTGCGCCTGCGGGCGCAAACTCTGCGAGGCTTTTTTGACAGTCTGTGTCCGCCGCATTCCATCGGAATGCGGCGGACGATTTTATTTAAGAAAACTTTGCGGCAAGAGAAGAGAAGTTCACCAGCCCCGCGAGCAGCCAGCAGACTGCGGCGGCCGGCAGCGCGGTCACGGCGTCGATGACCATGTGCTGCTTGACGAGCATCGTCGATGCGACGATTGCAAGCGACCACACAACGATCACCAGCCGCAGCCACAGCGGCAGCATGGGCGCGGCGAGCGCGGCAAATGCGAAGAGGAACGACACCGAGCAGTGCACGCTCGGCGCGCAGTTGAGAAAGCGGTGGTTTGCGCCGTACACCGTACCGATGACGAAGCCGGTCAGCTCCTTCTTCGGCGGTACGGGGCGTTCAAACGTCGTCGGGTAGATAAGATAAATGATGTTGCTCAAAAGCTGGTCAATGCTGTGCGCGAGCATGTATTTGAGACAAAGCTCCGGCGCAACGATGTTGAGCAGTGCCGGCACGCCGAGCAGCAGTACGAACCAGGAGCTGTAAATATAGATCCATCCGGGATGGAACGGAATGCGCTCGTCGAGCGAGCCGCCCACGGTGTGCGGCTCACCCTCAAGATACTGCGAGCCGAAATATGTGACCAGATGAAAAACCATCATCCCTGCCCAGAGCAGGAAGAAAACACCCCAGCGAATGAGAACCACCCCATAACGGAAGAATTTACAATATACCACATTATATAGCAATTTTTCCGCTTTGCAACCCGGAACGCCGCTAAAAATCTGCAACAGATTTTTGAATTTGTCACATGTGTAGATTATCTATCGGCTCGCGGGAACATCCCGGTCGAGAAACTGCCAGAGCGTCCAGCGGTGCGCGCGCACGCCGTAGCGCAGCTCAAAGCGCCGCAGCTGTCCGCCCAGCAGCGCCAGACAGTCGAACCGGATCGATTCCACGCCCATGAGCCGGATCTCCTCCCGGCGGCGGATCTGACGGATGCGCACCGTGACGCGCTCGCCGCTTTCCGTTTCCAGCCGGAACCGCGCCGGGGAAAGCTCCCCGTCCGGCGAGCATACGGCGATCATCTCCAGAGGCATATTCAGCGCGTCCATACCGAAAAATTCTCCTTACAAGCGATTAATTGTATTATAATTCGCTTCATAAGCGAAATCAAGCGGTAATTTTACGCTTTATAAGAGAAAAAGGCTTGCGTTTTTTGGCAGTACCCTATATATTGTAGATAGAAAATTTCAGACCCACAGGAAGGAGAACGCCCATGGACGACAACAGCTTCGGCGCGCGTCTGGCGGCAGCGCGGCGCGCTGCGGGATACAACCAGACGGAGGTGGCAAAATATATCACCGAGGCGGGCTTCCCGGTGCGGACGCAGGCGGTGAGCAAGTGGGAGCGCGGCACAACGCTGCCGAGCGCCCGTCAGCTTGTGGAGCTCTGCCGTCTCTATCATATCCGGGATGTCGTCGCGGCGTTTGCGCCCACGGAGGAGCGGCGCGCCGTGCGGACGCTGCCGCTCTACCGGCTGGCGGTGTCCGCCGGTACGGGCGAGCTGCTCGACGGGACGGATTACGACACCGTCGAGGTCGGCGACGAGGTATCGCCGAACGCGGACTTCGGCGTGCGCATTGCCGGAGACAGCATGGAGCCGCGCTTTGTTCACGGGCAGATCGTCTGGGTGCACCGCCAGGAGACACTCCGCTCCGGCGAGATCGGCGTGTTCCTCTATAACGGCGCGGGGTACTGCAAGCGGTTCGAGCGCGCTCCGGGGCGCGTGGAGCTTGTGTCGCTCAACCCGCGGTATGCCCCCATCCGTGTGGCGGAGGGGGACGAGCTGCGCGTATTTGGGCGTGTCGTCGGCTGACTTGCAATTCCGGCGCGGCTCGGTTATAATACCAAAGATATCCATGCGATTATTTAAAAGAAAAAGGAGTCCGGCTTATGCAACTCACGGCTCTGGCGCTGTGGCTGAATACGGCCTTCGCGGGCTTTGACGAAGCGGTCGCAACCGCGATCCATCAGCTCTACGTCGCCGCCGGGTGGTTCTTCACCCCGTTCCTCTCGTTCATTTCGCTCCTCGGCAAGGGCGGTATCTTCCTCATCCTGCTCTCGATCGCGCTGATGCTTTTCCGCAAAACGCGGCGGTACGGCACAACGATGCTGCTCGCGCTTGCCATCGGCGCTTTGGTAACAAACGTCTGCTTTAAACCGCTCGTCGCCCGGCCCCGCCCGTATACGCACGACGGCAGCATTTTCCAGCAGTATTGGGAAATGCTCGGCAAGCATACCGAAAGCGACAAGAGCTTCCCCTCGGGCCATATGACCGCGGCAATGGCGGCCTCGCTTGCGGTGTTCCTCCGCGGCAACAAGAAGGTCAGCTGGACGGCGCTGCTGTTCGCGCTCGCCATGGGCGTTTCACGCATTTATCTCAGCGTGCACTACGCTACCGACGTGCTCGGCGGCGTGATCACCGGCTCGATCGGCGGCTTTGCCGGATACGCGATCTCCAACCGCATTCCGGAGAGCTTCTATACCGCCGACTTCCGGGACTATATCGATAGGCTCAAAGCGAAGAAATCCGGCGGCAAGGGCGCAGGCCGGAGTACCGCGGCAGCTGCAGCGGCCGAACCGAGCGACGGCCACCGCCGCACCCTTGTGATCGACGGGGCGAACTTCTCCACGATGGACGGCCTGTTCCGCGAGTTCAACCGTCTCTTTGACGTAGGACCGGACGAGGCTGTGCACAGCCTTGACGCGCTCAACGACCTGCTCGGCGGCGGCATCGGCAAGATCCCGGCGGGCGCGCGGCTGCACATCCGCTGGCTCAACTCCGAAAAGAGCCGCGAGGACTTCGGCTACGGCGCCACGGTGATCTACTATGAAAAGCTCCTGCGCCGCTGCCACCCGAATAACCGTCCGCGCATGGAGGCGCTGCTCGCCGAAGCGCGCCGGGGCGAGGGTGAAACGCTCTTTGAAAAGCTCACCGCGCTCATCGCCCGCACCGACACGGGGCATGACTGCACGCTCTCACTCGAATAAGCTATCAAAAAAACGACCCGCCGCACGAACGCTCGTGCGGCGGGTTTTGTGCTGCATACGGAAAGACTGTTGACATGGTGGAGTCTTACGTCATTCCGCTGATTTGCGGCAGTCTGCTTGTTGTGTTGCTCGGATGTATACGTCTGTTGGACTTGCGTGCAAATAAGTTGCCTACAGAATAGCGTCGATTGACAAGGGCACACGCGGTTCTGCCGGGCGGAAATGCCCTCATACTGCGTCAAAGCCCTTGAGAATACACAAAGTATTCTCTGCGGCCTTTTCCTTGTCTGCGAGCATTTCTGCTCCGGCAGAACTGCTTCGCATCGGACAGCCTTGGATTTTCGAGGGATTTTTGTTCTTTTGGACGCAGGCGGGCTGTCGCCCGCCAAGGACAAAAGGGCAAAAAGCACCGAAAAGGCTGGCTGTCCGACGTGCGTGCCCTTGTTAATTGACGCTAGGGTTATGAATACATTTTCTTAAACTATCAGGCAGTATTACGCGCTTGCAAACAGCAGCACATAAGAGGCAACTGTCCACCGCGGAAGAGCCGAAAGCGGCAGACCAACAACGACCGCCGCAGGGCGTTTACATAGAAAAATGCAAAACCGGCTTTCCCGTACAAATGCGGCGAAAGCCGGTTTTGCATCCTTGTGGATTATGCCGCTTTTCATTTTCGGCGGCGTGGAGTATAGTATCTGCGCGAAAATCAAAAGGAGTTTTCTGCATGGAAAGACAGTTGACGGAAGGCCGTCCGTTCGGCGTGCTGCTGCGGTATGCGCTGCCGGTGCTCGGCGGGAACCTCTTCCAGCTTTTCTATACGCTCGCCGACACGGTCATCGTCGGCAAAACGCTCGGCGCGGACGCGCTCGCCGCCGTCGGCTCCACAGGCATCATCAGCTATTTCGTCCTCTGCTTCGTGCAGGGACTTACCGGCGGCTTCGGTATCTGCCTGGGCCAGTGCTGCGGCGCAGGGGATGAGACCGGCATGCGCCGGAGCGCTGCGGTGTCGTGGACGCTCTCGGCGATATTTACGCTGCTTCTCACGCCGCTCGTGTGCCTGCTCGCCCGGCCGGTGCTCGGCTGGATGCAGACGCCGGAGGACATCTTCGCCGACGCCTATGCCTATCTTTTCGTGATACTGCTCGGCACCGGCGCGACGGTTTTTTATAATATCATTTCCTATATGCTCCGTGCGCTCGGCGACAGCCGCACGCCGCTCGTCTTCCTCGTGCTCTCATCGCTGCTCAACATCGGGCTGGACATTCTCTTCATTGTCCCGCTTCGGATGGGCGCTGCGGGCGCGGCATGGGCGACAGTGCTCAGCCAGCTCCTCTCGGCGGCCCTCTGCACGATCGTCGGGCTGCGGAAGTATCCGGTGCTCCGCACCCGCCGGGCGGACTTCGCGGGGAGCAGGATCGCCGCGGCGCGCCATCTGCGCGTCGGATTTCTCATGGGCTTTCAGATGTCCGTGATGTGCATCGGACAGCTCGTTGTACAGGCGTGCGTCAACAAGCTCGGAACGGCGGCGGTGGCGGGCTATACCGCCGCGACAAAGGTCGATCAGCTCTCGGTGCTCGTCAATACGGCGTACCAGATCGCCATTTCGGGCTATGTTGCGCAGAACTACGGCGCGCACCGGTTCGACCGCATCCGCGAGGGCGTCCGAGCCTCGCTCATCCAGCTCGAGAGTGTCAACGTCCTCATGTGCGCGGCGATGCTGCTCGCGCGGCGCGCGGTCGTGTCGCTCTTCATCGACGCGCCGACCGAGGCGGTCATCTCCTATGCCGGCGGGTATCTCACCGTTGTCGCGCCGTTTTACGTCGTGCTCGGGCTTCTCATCGTCTACCGATCCACGGTGCAGAGCATGGGCAACAGCACCGCGCCGTTTCTCGCCTGCGTTGTCGAGCTGGTGATGCGCATCAGCGGCGCGCTGGGACTTGCGCGTGTGCTTGGCTATACGGGCGTGTGCTGCTCTTCACCGCTTGCCTGGATCGGCGCCACGGCGCTGCTCATCCCGTTTTACAGGCGCGAAATGCGCAAAGGAAAGAACATTGCCGCATAAAAGAGAAAAGAGCGTCCACCATGCGGCAAAGCCGTATGGAAGGACGCTCTTCTGCTGTTACTGACTTTCTTTCAGAAGCTCCTCCGGCGTTGTGCCGAAGAGCTTTGCAAGCGCAATGAGGTTCGCCGTGCTTGGATCGGATGCGCCGCTCTCCCACTTGGAGACCGCCTGCCGGCTGACGCCCAGCGCCTCCGCCACAAACTCCTGCGTCATTCTGCACTCTGTCCGGCGGCGCTTCAATACCTCGCCGAGCGATCTGGCGCTCGCTGCCTTTTCTTTCCGCACGGGCTCGGAGCGGATGTACTTTCGCAGCGCACGGATGAGCAGTATGAGCACATAGACGCCTACGGCAAGGATCAGAAGCGACATGACGGTCATAAGAATGGAAAATCGCATATAATAACCTCCTTTTCGCCGCCAATATAACATCTCGTTGCCGGTTGCGCCACCAACTATCGCGCAACCTTTCTAACGGACAGCTGCCCCGCCCGGAAAATTGATCCGGGCGGGGCGGCTTTGGCAATATTTATGCGGTTCAGGCGTTGATGGGAACGGCGTCAAGCAGCGCGTCGATGTCGGCGTCGGTCGTCGCCCAGCTCGTGCAGAAGCGCACGGCGCTCATGCCGTTGGGGAAAGACTGCGTATGGCTGCACGAAAACTCCGGCTTGAGCCGCTCAATGAGCGCGTCCGGCAGAATGGGGAACTGCTGGTTGGAGGGAGACTCCACCAGGAAGGCCCAGCCGCGGGCGCGGAAGCCGTCGCGCAGGCGAAGTGCAAGACGCACTTCCTCCGCGCCGATGCGGTCATAGAGCCCATCCTTGAAGGCTGCGTAAAACTGCACGCCGAGAAGACGGCCCTTGGCCAGCATGCCGCCGTTCTGCTTGATGAAGTAACGGAAATCCTTAGCCAGCTCCGGCGCGGAGAACACTGCCGCCTCGCCGAAGAGAAGGCCCATTTTCGTGCCGCCGATCGTGAACACTTCGCACATGTGCGCCATGTCCGCGAGCGTATAGTCGCACACCGGGCTGTAGAGCGCGGCGCCAAGACGCGCGCCGTCGATAAAGAGCGGGAGATGGCGCGCTTTGCACACGGCGTGGAGCGCTTCCAGCTCGCCGCGCGTGTACACGGTGCCGAACTCCGTGGGGTTCGAGATGTACACCATGCCCGGCTGCACCGTGTGCTCAAAGCTCGCGTCGGCGTAATGCGCGCGGCAGAGCTCCTCAACCTGCGCGGCGGCGATCTTGCCGTCCGTGTTCGGTACGGTCAGCACCTTGTGGCCGGAGTTTTCGATCGCGCCGGTCTCGTGCGCGGCGATGTGGCCGGTGTCCGCCGCAACGACGCCCTGATGGGGGCGCAGGATCGAGGCGATCACGGTGCGGTTGATCTGCGTGCCGCCGACGAGGAACTGCACCTCGCCCTCCGGCAGAGCGCAGCGCTCGCGCAGCAGGGCGCGGGCGGCTTCGCAGTGGGGGTCCTCTCCGTAGCCGGGGGTCTGCTCGCCGTTCGTTTCGATCAGCGCCCGGAGCACATCGGGATGCGCGCCTTCCAGATAATCGCTTTCAAACCGTTTCATCATATTCCATCCTCAGCAAAAATCGTTCTTTGTTTTCTGCGGTTCCCCGCACATACAGAGTACTCCCGCTGAGCGAATACGTCAACTCCGATTCTGTGCCGCGCGGCAATTCTTTCCGATATTCGATCCAGACGCTGCGCAGCGTATGCGTGCGTGCGAATTCCTCCGGCAGCAGATCCTGTCCCCAGCGGAGATACAGACAGTTGTTGAGATGGCCGTTTCCGTCGGTCTCGGCGTCGGTCACGCGGCGGGAGCTGTGCTCCGGCAACGCGCAGGGGAAGGGGATGGGCTTGAACGCCGCGGGCAGCTCACCCTCAACGGTCGTGCGCGAAACGACGGCCCAGGCGTGATCTTTGGTGAGCGCGCGGCTCTCGATATCCATGATGACCCAGATCGAAACGGCGTAGAGCAGCGCCGCGCCGTCCTCGCCGGCGATCCGGTAGTGCCGCCAGAACAGCCCGTGCGACTGCCGCCCGACCCAGGTGTCGAGAAACACGCGCTCGCCCACGGTGGGCAGCCGGGAAATGCGCATCTCCGTGCGCGCGAGCGCCCAGAAGCAGCCCTTCGTCACGGCGATCTCCTGCCCGACGCCGAGCGAGGCATGGTGTACCGCGGCGATCTCCTGAAAGCGGTGGGCGAGCGCGTCGGGCCGGATGCGGCCAAAGCTGTCCGTCTCCTCCGGCGTGAAAACGATCTCTTCGCGGTAAAAGCCTTCCGGCAGAGCTTGTGCGCACATGATGAAACCTCCAGCATATATAATACGGATATCGTTGTATCTTGTGTACTATATTAGCAGAGCCGAAAGAAGAAATCAATATACGTTTTCAGCAAAAGTGTAAGGCGGGATAAAACCGGCAGATTGGATATTGATTTTTGACGATAATGCCGTAAAATAGAGAATACAAAATAAAGTGGGTGAAAAAGAAATGACGTTGGATAAACTGCATGTGGGACAGTCGGGGATCATCCGAAGCGTCGGAGGCGAGGGCGCTCTCCGGCTCCGGCTGCTTGATATGGGAGTCATTCCCAAAACGCACATTACCGTAACGCGCATTGCGCCGATGGGGGACCCGGTGGAGGTATTTCTGCGCGGGTATACGCTTTCGCTGCGGCTGGAGGACGCCGCCAAGGTGGAGGTGGAGCTCGCATGAGATTCGCTCTTGCCGGAAACCAGAACTGCGGCAAAACGACGCTTTTCAATCAGCTCACCGGAAGCAATCAGCACGTCGGCAATTTCCCCGGCGTCACGGTGGACAGCAAAAGCGGCAGCATCCGCAACACGAAGGGCGACGAGGTCGTTGACCTGCCGGGCATCTATTCGCTGCGGCCCTATTCCGCCGAAGAGATCGTAACGCGCGATTTCATTCTTGACGGCCGGCCCGACGGCATCATCAACATCGTGGACGCCACGAACATTGAGCGAAACCTTTATCTCACGCTGCAGATGATCGAGATGCAGGTGCCGATGGTGCTCGCGCTGAATATGATGGACGAGGTGCGCGCCAACGGCGGCACGGTCGATACTGTGAAGCTCTCGGAGCTGCTGGGCATCCCGGTCGTGCCGATCAGCGCGGCAAAGGGCGAAGGCATCGCCGATCTGACGGAGCTCGCCTGCCGCACGGCAGCCACGGGGCGCAAGCCGGAGGTATACGACTTCTGCCCGCCCGGACCGGTCCACCGCTGCATCCACGCCGTGACGCACGTGGTGGAGGATCACGCCGAGCGCGCCCGGATGAGTGCCCGCTGGGCGGCCATGAACGTGATCGAGGGGAATAGCGATATCGTCGCGCGTCTCGCGCTCGACGAGAACGAGCTGGAGCTGTGTGAGCACAGCATCGTGGAAATGGAGCGCGAAACGGGGCTCGACCGCAACGCCGCCATTGCCGACATGCGGTATTCCTTCATCGAATCGGTCTGCGCCGAAACTGTGAAAAAACCCGAGGAGAGCCGCGAGCGGAAACGTTCGCGCGCCATCGATAACGTCCTTACCCACCGCATATTCGCCCTGCCGATCTTTGTCGGCATTATGCTGCTGGTGTTTTATCTCACGTTTGAAGTGATCGGCGCGTTTTTATCCAATCTGCTCGCTATGGGGATCAATGCGCTGGCGGGGGTGACAGACGCGGCGCTCACGGCTTACGGCATCAATCCGGTTGTACACTCGCTTGTGATCGATGGGCTTTTCGGCGGCGTCGGCAATGTGGTGGAATTTTTGCCGGTGATCGTGGTGCTGTTCTTTTTCCTCTCCATGCTGGAGGACACCGGGTATATGGCGCGCGTCGCGTTCGTGATGGACAAGCTCCTGCGCCGCATCGGTCTCTCCGGAAAGAGCGTTGTGCCGATGCTCATCGGCTTTGGCTGCACCGTTCCGGCGGTCATGGCAACGCGGACGCTCACGAGCGAGCGTGACCGCCGCATGACCGTGCTGCTCACGCCGTTTATGAGCTGCAGCGCCAAGATCCCCATCTATTCCGTGTTCGTCGCGGCGTTTTTCCCCAAGTATAAGGCGCTCGCCATGGGTGGACTGTACCTTTTCGGCATCCTTATCGGCGTTCTGGCGGCGCTCGTGTTCGGAAAAACGCTCTTTCGCGGCAACCCCATCCCGTTCGTGATGGAGCTGCCGAACTACCGTATGCCCTCGGTGCGTACAACGCTCCAGCTTATGTGGGATAAGGCAAAGGATTTTCTCCACCGCGCCTTTACCGTCATTTTCGTGGCAAGCCTTGTGATCTGGTTTTTGCAGACGTTCGACACGCGCATCAACCCGGTTTCGGACAATTCGCAGAGCCTTCTCGCCGCGCTTGGCGGACTTCTCGCGCCGCTCTTCGCGCCGCTCGGCTTTGCCGATTGGCGCGTATGCACCTCGCTCATCGCGGGCTTTATGGCAAAGGAAGCCGTTGTCAGCACGCTCGGCGTGCTCACCGGCGGCGCGGCGCTCTCCACGCTTTTCTCCGTGCGCAGCGCGGCGGCGTTTCTTGTGTTCACGCTGCTCTATACGCCCTGCGTGGCGGCGGTCGCGGCGATCCGGCGGGAGCTTGACTCGGTGTGGAAAACGTTCGGCGTCGTGGTGTTTCAGTGCCTGCTCGCCTGGGGACTCGGCGCGGCGGTCTACCAGATCGCACTGCTTATTTAGTGAAATGAAAGGCATCGTATGTCCATAGGGGATATCGTTATTTTGTTCGGCGTCGCCGTGTGGGCGGTGATCGCCGTGAAGCGCGGCTGGAAAAACCGGAAGCGCGGCTGCGGCGGAGACTGCGGCAGCTGTTCCGGCGGCTGCGATAAGGAGAATAAACCATGAAGAAATATGTTGTGCCGCTTTTCCTCGCGGCGTGCCTGCTGCTGACGGCGTGCGGCCCCAAAGCGCCGGATACGGCGGAGCCGTCCGCCCCGCCGTCCGCTGCGCCGGAGACAACGGATGCGCCGACGCCGGAGCCGACGGCGGAGCCAACTCCGGAGCCGACCGCCGCGCCGCGCTTCACCGCGGGGGAGGAGACCGTGTATGTCCTCTGCGAGGGCAGGAGCGACGGGGCAAAGGCGCTCAGCCGCTGGCTCCGTTCCGCAGGGAAGGACACAGCGGAGACCTTTATCCCCGACGGGCTGGATACGCCGATGTATACGGTCCCGGCTGCAGAGCGTGATTCCGAAGAGATCCCCGCGGCCACGGATGAGACGCGCCGTGTGCGCGTCGCAGCGGATACGGAGCTTTTGGAGAGCGGCATCCTCACAGCGTGGCTCCCGGCGTTTGAGACCGCAACCGGATACATCGCCGAGGTCTATGCCGGCGATGCGTCTGTTCTCGCTGCCGCGGCTGCCGCGGGCGAGGCCGATGTGCTGCTGATGAAAAGGACCGACGCTTCCGCTCTCGGCACCATGACGCACTATCCGCTGCGGTACGAGCTTGTTTCCACGATCTATTCGGTCATTTGAAAGGATACGCCATGAAACGTTTTTTCCGTCATTTTGCTTTTGCCGCGTTCGGCGTGAGCATTCTCTGTCTGGCTCTCGGCATTGCCATGCTGATATGGACGGCGACCGCCATGAAGTGGATCAGCTACGGCTTCGGCGCGGTGATGATCCTCTCGGGCATACTGCAGATCGCCTCGTACCTTACCGGGGAGCGTGTCGGGCTGCTGCGAAAGCTGCTGCTCATCTCCGGCATTATCGCTGCGGTGGCGGGCGTCTGGATCCTGCTCACGCAGAGCCTTGCGGAGCAGGTCATGCGCCTTACGGTCATTGTGATGGGCGTTGTGCTGCTTTACCACGGCTTTATGGACTGCAAGCACGGGCTGGATATCAAAAGCTGCGAAACCGGCGGCTGGTCGGCGGCGCTTGTGCTGGGCGTGTGCATTTGTGCGGCGGGCGTGCTGCTGCTTGTGAATCCCTTTGAAAAGAACGATACGCTTCTGTTTGCCGCGGCGCTCGGCTTCCTGCTGGACGGCATTTCCGGCCTCTTCACCACCGTTGCGGTGGCGCACGGAAAATCGCGCGCCGAGTTCCTCGCGGGACAGGCGCCCGTGATCGAGCTTGACCCCGCGGAAGCGGCGGAAACGCTGCCCGACGGAAAAACCGAGCCTCTGCCCGAAAGCGAAGCCGCTCCTGCAGACACGGAAAAGGCGGGAGCCGAAGCCAAAACGGAGTCCCCGGCGGAGAAGAAATAACGAATAACGAAAAAAGCGTATGGCCGCGGCCATACGCTTTTTTTGTTGCTATAATCATTTTTCGTGCTTCCAGTGCCTGAGCTGCGGCACGACGGCTTCCATGTGCGCGCGTACCTGCTCCGCGGGCCATGCCTCCGTCGCCATATGCTCCACGCAGAAATCAATGAGCTGCTCGGCGCTATTATACTTGAACTCGCCGCCGGAATAGCACCATTTGCAGTATTCCTCGTTGAACGAGCCATCCGGCTCGCGGCTGGTTATTTCGTCCTCGAGCGGCATACCGCAGCACTGGCAGATGTTCCGGCGCGGCGAGCCGAGAAGCGTGTTGATGGAGACGTCAAAGAGCGCCGACAGGCGCTTGAGCGTTTCCGTGTTGGGGAGCGTTTCGCCGTTTTCCCAGCGGGACACCGCCTGCCGCGTCACGAAGAGCTTTTCCGCAAGCTCCTCCTGCGACAGGTTTTCCCGATTCCGAAGCTGCAATATCACATCTTTTGTTTCCATATTCCGATCACCTCTTGGGAAAATTATACCCGAAGGCTCCGCCGCAGGCAAGCAACGCGCTGTTGCCTGTGCTCCTTATATCTCCTGTGCCGTGAGCCACGCGAGGAGCTCTTCCATGTACCGCTCGTGCGGCGTGATGGCGTCGAGACGGATGCCGGGGCGCTCACCGGCAAACTGCGCGAGATACGCTTCCGGATTGGACGCGGTCTTCATAAAATCCGCGATAATGTATTCGCGGCTCATGCCCGATTTGTGGAGGAGGATCGCCGACACAACGCCCGTCCGGCCCTTTCCGGCGGCGCAGTCGAGGATGATGAGATTGCAGGTGCCTCTTCTTCCTTTACAGTATGGGAAGGCGCAGCGTGCACTTTGCCGGAATATCGAACGCGGCGAAGTACGTCTGCTCCATCGGGATCCATTCGGCAAAAAAGCGGTTGGCTTTCTCCGGCGTGTTGCGGCGGGAAATGCGCTCGCGCTGCAATTCCGGGGAGATGTTCAGAAATACAGAAAGATCGTAATACGGCGCAAGGTCGGGGTGCATGGAGTATGCTCCCTCGGCAACGACGAGCTTTTTCGGCGCGGTCTCCACGGCATTTTGCAGCTGCATGGAAGCGCAGTCGAACCGCCGGTAAAAAACCTTTTCGCCGCGCCGGAGCGGGAGCAGCACCTCGGCGAGAAACCGTTCCCGATCCACATTCCCGCCGGGCTCGGCAAACCGCGCGGCGGTGCGCTGCTCGGAGCGGAGAAAAAAGTCGTCCATATGAAACACGGTGCAGCCGTACCGTTCGGCGAGAATTTTGCCAAGCGTCGTTTTGCCGCTCGCGCTCCCGCCATCAATGGCGAGACGCACGGGGGCTTCTCCGGCGAGCCGCCGGTCAAGCTCCGCGAACAGCGGGGCGAAACGGTCGGTTTGGTTTGTTTCGTTCATATCGGTCCTCCATGGGTAAACCGTCAGGCTTCCGCCGCCGGAATCTCATAGGCCTCGCACTCGGCGCGGGAATGAAATACGGTGAGCGTTTTATCCCTGTGCTTTTCCAGCAGCGCATAGATGTTGGGAAGCCGGGTCTCGGGAAAATGCGTGATAAACTCGCGGAATTCCGGGTCGAACTCCGTCTCGATCCACGGCATATCTTCGCGCTTCGTACCGATGCGCGCTTCCACGCCCGCAATGCAGTCCGCAAGCGGCAGATCGAAAAGAAATACCGTGTCGCATTCCGCCAGTCGCCGTTCCAGCGTCCGGCTGAAGTTGCCGTCGATGATCCAGCGGTCTTTTCGGAGTATTTCGGCGAGCGCCGCGTCGAATTCCGCTTCGGAAACGGTCGTTTTGTCCGGCCTGTGCCAGAGAAGATCGAGAGGATAGAGCGGCAGCCCGGTCCTGTCCCGCAGCCGCCGGGCAAACGTGCTCTTTCCCGACCCGGGACAGCCGATCACGAGGATTTTTTTCATGGCAGTATAGTATTTTTGCAGAAAACGCGCGTCATTGCTGTCAGATCATAACTCATGGCAAGCAGAATCTTTATTTCGTCCTCCGGCGCGCTGCCGTCGAGCGCGGCGGTGATCCAATGCTCCTTGTTCATATGGTAGGCAGGGAAGAACCCGGGCTTTTCCCGCTGCGGCCCGATCAGACGAGGATCGGCCTTGAGATTCAGCACGGGGACTTCTTCGGCTCCCGGCAGACCGAGCAGCGAAGCCTTTACGGTCATAAAAAGAGCAAACCATTTTTTGTTGCTCGCATGACGGAATACGGAAAACTCCGGCTTGTCCGCCCACGGATGCTCCGGCTCTGTGCTGTAAGCATCCTGTATATAGTGTATCCAGTCGGTGGACGTCATGGCAGCCTCACTTCCGCAGCGACAGTATCCCGGAACAGGGGGAGAGACGGTCAAACGTCATGGCGGGGAACACTTTTTTCAGCTCGTCATAGACAAAATAGATCTCGTCCTTGTCCCAGCGGGTTCCGAACTGCGCCCGGCACGCCTCCAGCTCCGCGCGTGTATCAAAGGAAACGTCGCTAATATAGATGACTCCGCCCTCGCGCAGCAGCGGAAGAAGGCTTTGGATAAACGTGACCTTTCCCGCGGCGGAGCGGGCGGTGCTGCGGTCGTATCCGTCCGTCCATGCATTGAATCCCTCTTTGTTCAGCATAAATCGATTGGTTCTCCTTTTTAAATCATAGAGAAGTATTCTGTTCTCCGACCTTTATTCTGACGCATGATGCCCCGCTCCTTTTGGGTAATTTGCACATGGAAGAAAGCAGATAGTTGGCAAAAAGTTCATAAGAAAATCGGGAATGAAAGTTTCAGGCTTTCTATAGAAAAGGCTGTTCTTCAGTTCACCGATTCATTTAGTTCATTGCTGATGCGCCGAACCAACAGATGGTATCGTTTTAGTGTATCAGCGTTCTTTCCGCAGTAGTCGCGCGGTATTTCTTCGTTCGGCTCATAGTCAAGCGGAAGATCATATAGATCGAACTGATCGCGTGTCAGGTCATAATAATGTCCATCGATCTTATTGAAGTAGTGTGTACCGCCGCCGGATACACGAACTTTGTGGATCGTACCGCCAAACATGTCATAAACAAGTGTCGCGGTAATGGCACATTGTCCGTAAGTTGGGTCATTTTCTTTATCATAATCTTTCTGGCAGCTGGGATAGGCGGTTTCTCTGCACCATGCTTTCAGAAGAAGTGCAAAAAGCTCGTCAATGTTTTTAATGCGGACATTTTTACCGTTCTGCCGCTGGATGCTTTTTGAATATTCGTCTCCATAATAAAAAATCTCACGGCCAGATTCCGTTTGAAACATACTGGACCCTCCTTGGACGATAGCCACTTGCCCAATTGAACATAACAGAAAAGTACTATAATGTCTACAAAAAATCCGGTTTGGGATTTCCCAAACCGGATTTTTCTTATGCCTTATGTAAAAACTCAGGCGTTCTTGTTCTTGATGTACTCGTCGATGGCGGTAGCGGCGGTCTTGCCGGCGCCCATGGCGAGGATGACGGTGGCAGCGCCCGTGACGGCGTCGCCGCCGGCGAACACGCCCTCGTGGGTGGTCTTGCCCTTCTCGTCGGCGATCAGGCAGCCGTGCTTGTCCGCTTCCAGACCGGGGGTGGTCATGCGGAGCAGCGGGTTGGGGCTGGTGCCGAGAGCGTCGATCATGGCGTCCACTTCGAGCACGAAGTTGGAGCCTTCAACGGGTATCGGACGGCGGCGGCCCTTCTCGTCAGGCTCGCCGAGCTCCATCTTGATGCACTCGATGCCGGTCACGTAGCCCTTCTCGTCGCCGATGACGCGCACCGGGTTGGTGAGCAGCTTGAACTCGACCTCTTCCTCCTGGGCGTGGTGGACCTCTTCCTTACGGGCGGGGACCTCTTCCATGCCGCGGCGGTAGACGACGTAGACGTGCTCCGCGCCGAGACGCTTCGCGCAGCGGGCGGCGTCCATGGCGACGTTGCCGGCGCCGACGACGGCAACGCACTTGTGGTGCTTGATCGGCGTGTCGTAGTCTTCGCGGTAAGCCTTCATGAGGTTGATACGGGTCAGGAACTCGTTGGCGGAGTAAACGCCGAGCAGGTTCTCGCCCGGAATGCCGAGGAAGCGGGGCAGACCCGCGCCGGAGCCGAGGAACACGGCCTCAAAGCCTTCCTCGGTGAGCAGCTCGTCGATGGAGATCGCGCGGCCGATGACGGCGTCGGTCACGATCTTAACGCCCATCTCTTCGAGCGCGGCGACTTCGCGCGCCACGATCGCCTTGGGCAGACGGAACTCGGGGATACCGTACACCAGAACGCCGCCGGCCTTGTGGAACAGCTCGTACACGGTGACTTCATAGCCCATGCGGGCGAGGTCGCCCGCACAGGTCAGACCGGCAGGGCCGGAACCGACGACGGCGACACGGTGGCCGTTGGAAACGGGCTTCTCGACCTTCGCGTTGGGATCGGCGTGGGCGGCGTGCCAGTCGGCGACGAAGCGCTCGAGACGGCCGATGCCGACGCTCTCGCCCTTGATGCCGCGGACGCACTTGCCCTCGCACTGATGCTCCTGCGGGCAGACGCGGCCGCAGACGGCGGGCAGGCTGTTGGTGGAGGTGATGATCTTGTAGGCCTCTTCAAACTCGCCCTCGGCAACCTTGGCGATGAACTCCGGAATGCGGACGTTCACCGGGCAGCCGCTGACGCAGGGATGCTGACGGCAGTTGAGGCAGCGCTTTGCCTCGTCGATGGCGATCTCCTCGGTGTAGCCGAGAGCGACCTCGTCAAAGTTCTTGTTGCGTACCAGAGGCTCCTGCTCCGGAATGGGGTTTTTCGTCATACTCATATTAGCCATGTCTTACACCTCCGGTGATGCGGCAGATATGTTCCTTCGCGGCGGTTTCTTCACCGGCGTAGAAGGAGTTGCGGGCGATCAGCTCGTCCCAATCGACCTGGTGGCCGTCAAACTCGGGGCCGTCCACGCAGGCAAACTTGGTCTCGCCGCCGACGGTCAGACGGCAGCCGCCGCACATGCCGGAGGCGTCGATCATGATCGGGCAGAGAGAGCAGATGGTCTTGATGCCGTAGGGCTTGGTGGTGAGAGCGGTGAACTTCATCATCTTCAGCGGCCCGATGATGAACACTTCGTCATACTCGCGGCCGGACTTGATGAGCTCTTCCAGCTTGGCGTTGCCGAAGCACTTCTCGCCGTAGCTGCCGTCGTCGGTGCAGATGTAGAGGTTGGTGGAGTGGGCGCGCATCTCGTCCTCAAGGATCACGATGTCCTTGGAACGGAAACCGGCGACCATATCGACCTCGATGCCGGCTTCAAAGAAGCCCTTGCACACGGGGTAGCCGATGGCGCAGCCGACGCCGCCGCCGACGACGCAGACGCGCTTCTGTCCGCCGATCTGGGTGGGCTTGCCCATGGGACCGACAAAGTCGGCGAGGCAGTCGCCCGGCTCCATGAGCTCGAGCATACGGGTCGTCTGACCGACGGGCTGCACCATGATGGTGACGGTGCCCGCTTCGCGGTCATAATCCGCGATCGTCAAAGGAACGCGCTCGCCGTGCTCGTCCAGACGCAGAACGATGAACTGACCGGGCAGGCACTTCTTGGCGACCAGCGGGGCCTTGATGACATACTCAAGGACCGTGCCGGCCTCATTCAGGGGCCGCTTGCTTACGATAGGAAACATAGCTTCTTTCCTTTCTTCCTTTGGTTTGCTTTTCTTGCTGCTGGCGGAGACGGGGAAATCTCCGTCATATTGTCACATATTGCGATTATACCATAATATCCGCCTGATGGAACATTTTTTTTCAAAATTCATCGCCCGGGAATCTTAGCCTTTTTCTATGATTTCTGCGGGAAGAAACGACTTTTTTCCGTAATGCAAAAAATGCTTGCATTGCACGGCGCCATTTGCTATAATTTGCGTTGCGCCTTGTATCTCCGAGTATTCGGCCTCAGGGCAGCCCAACATGAGGTGAACGACATGAAAGAAGGAATCCATCCCAATTACCAGCGCACGACCATCCGCTGCGCCTGCGGCGAGGTCATCGAGACCGCTTCCACCAAGAAGGACATCACCGTCGAGATCTGCTCGAAGTGCCACCCCTTCTACACCGGCAAGCAGAAGCTGGTCGACACCAGCGGCCGCGTGGACAAGTTCAACAAGAAGTACGGCCTCAAGTAATTTTTGGGAAAAAGACGGGATGCGCCTTCGGGCGGCGTCCCGTCTTTTTCGTATACAGGAGGAAAAGCTATGGCATCGCGTATCCTTCATCTCGCCGCGGCAAAGCTCATTCTGGATGAACATCCCGCGGCGGACGAAAAGCGCTTTCGTCTCGGCTCAATCTTACCGGACGCCGGAGAGCGCGTGAGCGCGCATTTCCGCGTGCGGATCGACGGCGGAACGAAGACGATGATGGCGCTCGGCGGCTTCCGCGCACGCTTCGCGGACAAAATGGACGATCCGCTCTATCTCGGGTACTATCTCCATCTTGTGCAGGACATCGTGTTCCGCAAGGTATTCTATCTCGACCACGGCTGGAAGGTGGACTCGCCGCAGAAGGTCGAACGGCTTTACGACGATTACCGCATTCTGAATACCTGGGCCATTGAGAAATTCGCCCTGCGCGAGGATCTTACCGCGCCGGAGGATTTTTCCGCCGAGCCGATCTGCGCTGTTTCCGATTTTGCGCTGCCGGAATTTCTCGCCGAGCTGCATGCGGATTTCACGACGCCGCCCCCGCCGGGTGAGTGCGTACATTTCACCAAAGCCATTGCGGAGGAATTTCTGGCCGCCGCCGTGCCGCTCTGCCGGCGGGAGATCGCGGCGCTGCGCGAAGGGAAAACCGCCGTGGACGAGCGCGCCTGGGCGTGGGAGGCGCGGCAGGAACCAAATTTATCCACTCCGTGTGAACCATCCTGACGCAATGCACGTCTAATATCCTGCGGAGCGGAAAACCCGGCCGCAGGAGGTTATACAATGAACAAGAAGATGAAATGGATCGGTATTTTGGTGCTGGCGGCAAGTCTGCTCTTGACAGCCTGCGGCGCGCAGCCCACCGAAGCAGTGCCCACATCGACGCCTGAACCGACCGCCACCGCGGAGCCGACCGCGACGCCCGAGCCGACCGCGGCGGAGCCGACGGAAGAACCCACCGCGGAGCCGGTCTCCCAGCCGGTGGAGAAATCGACCGGCATCGTGAACATGGCCGAAGAGGGGAAAACGCTCTATGCCGCGCAGCTTGGCCGCTACGCCGCGGCGCTCTCCGAGCAGTGGCCGGAGGGACGGTACTTTGAAAACGGCATGAGCGAGCTCGCCGGATACTATTACGAGGGCGACGCCCGCGCGAACGTCGGCGTATTTTTCCCTGACCTTGACGGCGACGGCTCGCCGGAGATGGTGATCGGCGCGATCTTGGGCGCGGACACCGATCCGGCCGTTCTGGAGATCTGGACGGTCAAGGACGGCGCACCGGTGATGCTCGCGCAGAGCCACGCGAGAGATAAGTATTATGTGGAATATCTCGCGGACGAAAACGCCTGGCTCATTGCGAACGAGGGATCGAGCGGCGCGGCGAGCAGCGTGTGGTTTTACTATGCGCTCCAGAACGGAGAGCTTGCCCTTATGCAGGGCGTGACGAGCGAGTCCGGCGCGTGGTACATGACGTACGATACGGACTACGACGTTTCCAATGACACGCCGTCCGACGAGGCGGCCTGTCAGGCGATCATCGATTCCCACACGGAACGCTATACGGCGCTCGACTATACGCCGTATACTGAGCTCCGGCAATAAGAAAAAAAGAAGCCTCCCCCGCACAGTGAACAGCACCCCATTCGTTAGACAAGTATCGTCAAATACTTAGTACTAAGGAATGGGGTGCATTTCTCAATGGGAGAGGCAAGGGCTTTTTTTCAATTTCCCCGCAAAGAAGGAATGCGCGCATTGCTTTTTCGGGGATTCTATGGTAAAAATAAACGTTAATACTTTTTTGAAGGAAGAGACGGGTTATGAAGGATTAAAAATACGGTAGATTTTTCATTTCAAAAATTTACCGGAAGGATGAAACAACATGAGTGACTTACAGCGGGAAATCTCGCGGCGGCGGACGTTTGCGATCATCTCCCACCCGGACGCGGGCAAAACGACATTGACGGAAAAGCTCCTTCTCTACGGAGGGGCGATCCAGCTCGCCGGCTCGGTAAAGGGCAAGGCGGCGGCGCGCCATGCGGTCTCCGACTGGATGGAGCTGGAAAAGCAGCGCGGCATTTCCATCACGTCGTCCGTGCTCCAGTTTGAATATAACGGCTACTGCATCAACATTCTCGATACCCCCGGCCACCAGGACTTCTCCGAGGACACCTACCGCACGCTTATGGCGGCGGACAGCGCCGTCATGGTCATCGACGCGGCCAAGGGCATCGAGCCGCAGACGCGCAAGCTCTTCAAGGTCTGCGCCATGCGGCACATCCCCATCTTCACGTTCATCAACAAAATGGACCGCGAGGCGCGCAGCCCCTACGATCTGCTCGAAGAGCTCGAAAAGGAGTTCGGCATCGGCACGTACCCGATGAACTGGCCGATCGGCTGCGGCGTGGACTTCAAGGGCGTGTATGACCGCGAGAAGAAGGAAGTTCTCGCGTATACGCAGCGTCATGCGGGCAGCCGCGCCATCCATGCGGCGGAGCTTTCCATGGATAACGAGGCGGGGCTGCGCGAAGCGCTCGGCGAGCGGCTGTACAGCACGCTTTGCGACGATGTGGAGCTTCTCGACGGCGCGGGGTACGAATTTGATCTCGATCTTGTCCGCAGCGGCGATCTGAGCCCCGTTTTCTTCGGCTCGGCGCTGATGAACTTCGGCGTGGAGCAGTTTCTGGCGAGCTTTCTCGATCTCACAACGCCTCCGCTCGCGCGCCTTTCCGATGGCGTGCCGGTCGAGCCGACGGACGACCATTTCTCCGCCTTCGTATTCAAGATCCAGGCGAACATGAACAAGGCGCACCGCGACCGCATCGCGTTCATGCGCATCTGCTCGGGCAAGTTTGAGCGCAACGAGGAATACTACCACGTGCAGGGCGGAAAGCCCATCAAGCTCGCGCAGCCGCAGCAGATGATGGCCGAGGAGCGCCAGATCATCGACGAGGCTTACGCCGGAGACATCATCGGCGTGTTCGACCCCGGCATCTACTCTATCGGCGATACGATCTGCTCCAAGGACAAAAAGGTCCGCTTCGAGGGCATCCCGACGTTTGCGCCCGAGCACTTCGCCGCCTTTGAGCGCAAGGACACGATGAAGCGCAAGCAGTTCGAGACCGGTATTCGCCAGATCGCACAGGAGGGCGCCATCCAGATCTTCCACGAGCCGAACACCGGCTTGGAGGAGGTCATCGTCGGCGTCGTCGGCGTGCTGCAGTTCGACGTGCTTGAATACCGTTTGCAGAGCGAATATTCCACCGCCGTGCGCCGCCGCGCGCTGCCGTATGAAAACATCCGCTGGATCGTGAGCGACACCGACCCCGCAACGCTCACGCTCACGCGCGACACCAAGTGGGTGCAGGACTTCAAGGGCAACAACCTCCTGCTCTTCGGCGGCGAGTGGAACATCGCCTACACGCTCAAGCAGAACCCCGGCCTGGAGCTCGCGGAGTTCTCCAAAAACTGATAACCAATGCTCAAATCACCCGTTGGGAAAACTCCCAACGGGTGATTTGAGTCTGTTGCCCCGCCGGATGGCGGGGCGATATGTATGTCAGAAAAGAGATCAGTCAGCGTTGATGACGTTGATCTGGCACATGCGCATCGTGGCGATGGCGGCGTCGTGCGTTGCGGGGGTGACGCCCGCGCAGCAGGAAGCGTCCAGCGTGATGGGCATTTCGGGATAGAACGCCTTTTCTATCAGCGCGTTCGATACGACGCAGATGTCGGTGCAGAGACCGACAATCTCCATATGGACGTTCGTCTCGCCGTACTGCGCGACATATTCGCCGATGATCTTTACAAGTTCGGTCGAGCCGAAGGTGGGCTTATTGACGATCGTGGCGTTTTCCGGCATAGCGGCCTGCACCGCATCATCCAGCTGCCAGCCCTCGGTGTTCTGCACGCAGTGGATAAACGGGAGGTTGACGCCCTCCTGCGTTTCAAGATAGGTTTCCTCGTGCGTGTCCTTCGTGGCGATGATCACGTCGCCGCGGGCCTTGTATTCGTTGATCTTGGCTACAACGTTCGGGACGATGGCCTGCGCCTCGGGGGTGCCGAGCGCCTGATCGACGAAGTCCTTCTGCATATCGATGACAAGGAGAATGTTCATGGTTTTTCCCTCCGGGTTGGCTGCGGCGGATTCCTCGCAGATTTTCGAGAGCGTTTCGGATTTGAGCGGGTCGGGCGCTTCCGGGGCAGGCGGCGAGAGGGACGTTGCACAGGAAGGAGATCCGCATGGTGTTTATTAAAATATACCAAGTACTGTGTAACAATGCAACATGTATTTGTCAGATCCGCTCCGTGCTATCCGAAAAAAGCAAAAAAATCCGCCGCAGGAAGCGGCGGATTTTTTTAAATTAAGATGGAGGCATTCAGATCATTCGGCGGCTGCACACCGGATGCTTTGTATGATATTATTATAACCGGCGTAAAAATCAAAGAGTGAACATTTCATGAACAAATTCCGGGGAAAATGTAAACAAATTTGAACGGATCGGCAGGTTCAACAGAAAAACAGAAAATATGGAAAAGTATATGGACGATGTATTTAAATGTGCTATACTAAGCTCTGCGAGAAAATGAAGGGAGTTGCCCGATGCAAAATTACAAACTGACGCTTTGCTACGACGGCACGCGCTACCGCGGCTGGCAGAAGCAGGGAAACACCGCCCAGACGGTGCAGGGCAAGCTTGAGACGCTGCTCTCCCGCGCGCTGGAGCAGCCCGTCGAGATCGCGGGCAGCGGCCGCACGGATGCCGGCGTCCACGCGAGAATGCAGGTGTGCTCCTTCCGGGCGGATACGGACAAGTCCTGCGCGGAGCTTTTGGCGCTGCTCCGGGAATATCTGCCGGAGGATATCGGCGCGCTCGCGCTCGAGAAAGCGCCGGAACGGTTCCACGCCCGGCTCTCGGCGGTGCGGAAAACGTATGTTTACCGCGTCTGGAACACCGCCGCGCCCTGCGTGTTTGAAAGAAAGTACGTATATGTGGAGCCGCGCCCGCTGGATCTTGACGCCATGCGCCGCGCCGCGGCACAGCTTTGCGGGCGGCACGAATTCTCTGCCTTTTCCACCGGAAAGAAAACGGGCCGCGCCGCCACGCGCACGATAGAGTCTATCGGGATCGAACGCTGCGGGGAAGAAGTGCGGCTTACGTATACCGGCGACGGGTTCTTATACAATATGGTGCGCATCCTGACCGGCACGCTGCTCGAGGTCGGTCTCGGAGAGCGCCGTCCGGACGATATGGAGGCGATCCTTGCCTCGCACAGCCGTGCGAGTGCCGGTTTTACCGCTCCGGCGCAGGGGCTTTTCCTCTGGGACGTGACGTACTAAGCGAGTAAAACCGGAAAATTTTCGTTTTTTTCAACTTTATGTTGTTTTTTCCTGGCTTTTCTGTTAAGGCTGTGTTATAATACCTTTTTGAAATTACCCCATGTAGGTGAAGAATATGACAAACCACAATCCGTATATGACCCGCGAGGGCGGCGCGACCGTCACGGTGTTCGTCCCGTACGACTGCAAAAACCACTGCCCGTTCTGCATCAATAAGCAGGAATACCAGAATCCCGAAGGCTTCAGCGTGGAAAAGGTGTGCGAGAGCATCCGCATGTTCCATGAGATCACGCCAAAGTGCGATTTCGTGTTCACCGGCGGCGAGCCGTTTTCCGAGCCGGAAGCGCTGCAGGTGATGATGGACTGCATCCCGGAGGGCCACCGTGTGTTCATCAACACGACGCTCCCGGTATCCGATCTTTTCCCCGCCGAGCGCATCATTGCGTTCACGGAGCGCAACAAGGATAAGATCACCTGCATCAACATCTCCCGCCACATGGTGCACTATGTGGAGGAGTGCAACGACGAGCTTCTCGGCTCGCTCAAGGTGCCGGTGCGCATCAACTGCGTGCTCTTCAAGAACTATCCGCACGACGGCATGATCGCCTTTGCCAACCGCTTCGCAAAGTACGGCCTGCCCATCCAGTTCCGCGCGGACTACACCATCACCACGCCCGAAAACCTCTACGAGCGTGAGGGCGACCAGATCCTCGCCGATCTTATGAAGAACTTTGAGTATCTGGGCCTGGACGGCTGCCGCATCCGCTGCGGCTACCACTTCAACAACCACGGCCAGCACATTGCCTATCACCGCACGCTGCCCTACAGCACGATAACCGAGACGATCGACGGCACGACGTATGACATTCTCTACGACGTTCTCGTCAAGCAGACCGGCGAGCCGCACTCCGACTGGACCGGCGTGCCGCTGGATGTGGAAGCCTACCGCCACGTGAAATTCGAGCCCTACGATCTCAAGGTCCTCGAAGGCCGCGTCGAATAATTGCAATTGCAGAAAACCCTCGCCCCGGACGATGCGTCCGGGGCGAGGGTTTTCTGGTTTATATTTCGCAGACCGTGCCGAGTCCCTGCTTTTCGCAGGCATTGAGAATGACTGCGGCGGAGGCGATGTCCTGCAGAGCGATGCCGGTGGAGTCGAAAACGGTGATCTCCGCATCGCTCGTCCGTCCGGCCTTTTCGCCGAGAATGACCTCGCCGAGCTCCCCGGCGAGAGCGGGGAGGACGCCCTCTTTGTGCGGCAGCTCGCATTCGCCGACGGCGAAGCACTGCGCCGTATCGTCGCCGTAGACGGCGGCGCGGGCGAGCACCGCCGATTCGACCTCCTGCTTGCCCGGCAGGTCGGCGCCGATACAGCTTACATGCGTACCGGGCTTGACCCAGGCGCTTTTCACGACCGGCGCCTTGGCGCAGGTGGCGGTGAAAACGATGTCGCTTTCTCCGACGGCGGATGCCGCATCTGCCGCGGCGTTGATCGCGGCGGTACGGGCATGACCGCACGCCTTGAGCAGCGCGTCCGTTGCCGCTGTCACAGCGGCGAGCCGCTCGGCGGCCTTTTCGGGGCGGTGCGGGTTTGTGAGATACACGGTCTTGAGGGACGGGATCGCCGCGAGCGCGGCCGCGGCAAGATACGGGCAGAGCTCGCCGCAGCCGACGATCGTGAGCGTTTTCGCGTCCTTGCGCGCAAGGTATTTTGCGCCGATGGCGGCCGCGGCGCCGGTGCGCAGCGCTGTGATCGGCCCGGCGTTCAAAAGCGCCTTTGGCTCACCGGTGGCAAGATCAAAGAGGAGCGACGTGCCGAAAAGCGCCGGGAGCGCCTTTTCCGCGTTCGAGTCATACCATGAAACGACCTTCAGACCGTATACGCCCGCGCTTTCGAGATCGCCGGATTTGATGTCGAGATCGGCGTGGCCGGGGTCGAACTCATGGAATACCATCGGCCACACGCGGCCCGTTCCGGCGGATTTCCCGGTGTAGGCGCTCTCTACGGCGCGGAGCGCCGCGGTCACGGTGAATACCTTCTGGATATCCTCCCGTCCGATGACGCGGATGGTGCTCATTTTTCCAGCTCCTTTTCCTTCCACGCAAAGTACTCGCTCACGGCCTTCAGCCCTTTCACGAGCGCGTCCTTGCCGTAGGCGTAGCCGATGCGCATACTCTTCGGCTGCTCAAAGCAGTCGCCCGGCGTGACGAACGCACCGGTCTTATGGTACATCTCCTCGCACAGCTCATAGGAGGGAATGTCGAAATCGTAGTAGACGAGCGCCGTCGTGCCGCCGAGGGGCTTGACGTAGCTCGCGTGCTTTTCTCCGGCGACCCAATTGTCCAGAATGGCGAGATTTTCCCGCACGATGGTGCGGCTGCGCGCGAGCATTTTATCGCTGTGCTTGAGCGCGAGCGCGGCAATGGCCTCGTCGATCATGCCGCCGCTGATGAGATCGTAATCACGGTGAGAGACGAGCGCGCGGAGCGCCTCCTTGTCGCGCGTGGCGATCCAGCCGAGCCGCAGCCCGGCAAGAGAGAAGACCTTCGACATGCTGCTCACGGAGATGCCCTTTTCATAAAGATCCGCGATGGACTCGCTCCACTCGTCGGTCTGGGAGAGATGGCGGTATACCTCGTCGCAGAGAATGTACGCGCCCGCCTCGCGCGCGATCTGCACGATCTCTTCGAGCATATCGCGGCTCATGAGCGCGCCGGTCGGATTGTTGGGGTTGTTGATGCAGATCATTTTTGTCCCCGGCACGGCGAGCGCGCGCAGCGCGTCAAGATCGGGGAGATACCCGTTTTCGCGGCTCAGGGGGAGAATCTTTACCTTTGCGCCGAGCGATTCGGGGATGGAGTAGAGCTGCTGGTACGTCGGCAGAACGCTGATGACGCGATCACCCGGCGATACGAGCGAGCAGAACACATGGTGGTTCGCGCCCGCCGCGCCGTGCGTTGTGACGATGTTTTCGGGCTTGACCGTTTTATAAAGCGAGCAGATGCCCTGCCGGAACGCGGGCGCGCCTTCAATGTCGCCGTAGGTCAGCCGGCGCGCGGCGAGATTCTCCAGAAAGGCGGCCTTGTCCTCGCCGGTCAGCGCGAACAGCTCGTTGAGCGACACGGAATCGACGCACGTCTCCGCGATGTTGTATCGCGCGCCGACCTCCCATTCGTTCATCCATTCCTCTACGGCAAACGGCTTGATGTACATAAAAATTCTCCTTTCCGCCCGCTGCAGCCCGGATAAAGCAAAAGGCGTCCGGGGCATTCCTTGTAGCGCATGTGCGCCGTACCTGCGGAATTGCCCGGACGTCTTTTTGACCCGCACCCGGTGATGCGGAAGGCGATATATTTAACTTGTGATTGAATATTAATTCATAAATCCGAAAATGTCAAGCGGTAAAATAAATATTATTCATAATGCCAAGCGAAGCACCCTTCCGCACCCGATCCCGTCGCATACTGCACAGATTTACGGTTTCACAGCCCGGTAAAAGGCCGACAGAAAAAAGTCTATGCGAGAGGCGGAAAAAATCAGGGCCGCCACGTATCGGGGCGGCCCTTGCGTATTGGTTTATTTCCGGATCACTTTCTCCAAGCGGTATCGTCCTCCGTGTAGCGGGAGGCGCTGCGGCGGCGGAAGTAGAAGTACAGACCCGCGCCGAGTGCCAGGACGGCCACGATGATGCCCGTGATGAGAAGGATGCGGCCGAGACCGCCGGACGCCGCGGTGTCCTTGGTGTCGTCGTTTTTCTTCACGTCGCCGATGGCTTCCTTCACGGTGAGCGTCGCGGCGTTGCTCTCAACGGAACCGGCAGCGTTTTTGATCACGCAGCGGTACTTCCAGCCGTTCTGCTCGGCGGTGACCTTTTCGACGGTGTAGCTCGCGTTCACCGCGCCGGAGATATCCGTCCAGCCGCTGCCGTCGTTTTTGTCCACCTGCCACTGGCAGAGCAGCGGCGTGGTGCCGCTCGCCGTCACGGTAAACGTGGCGGAGCTGTCCGCGTTGACGGACGCGCTTGCGGGCTGGGAGGAAACGGTCGGGGCGACGGTCTTATCCTTCGCCTTGATGGTGAACTTGGCCTTCGCGCTGCCGTCGCCGTAGACGAGCGTCACGGTGTGGGAGCCCGCGGCGAGCGTGTCGAGATATTCCGGCTTGAGCGTGACGGTGGAGCCGTCCGCGGAGGCGGTGTATTTCCCGGCGGCGACCGCGGCGCCGTCCACCTTCACGGTGAATGTACCCTTGCCGCTGCCGGAGAATTCAATGCCCTTGTCTCCGCCCTGCGTCCATTCGCTGTTCGCACCTTTGGTGACGGTGTACTCACTGCCGGCGACGACGAGCGTCATCTGCCGCGTGGAGAAGCCGGTGGAGTTCGTCGCCTTCACGGCGAAGCGGAAGGAGCCTTCCTGCGTGGGCGTGCCGGAGAGAATACCGGTGTTGGCCGCGAGCGTCATGCCGTCGGGCAGCGTGCCGCTGTAGGACCAGGTGATCGGCGTGCCGCCGGTGGCGGTGATCTGCTGGCGGTATTCCTTGCCCATCGTGGCCGCGGCGAGCGTCGTGGTGGTGATGGCGGGCGCGGCGGGCAGCGTGCCGCCGCCGGTGTTCTGGCTCTTCACAATGCCGGACACGCTGACGGTCTGGTTGGCGTTGATGTTGCTGATGGTGTAAACGCCGTTGTTGCTCGTGAGCGTCGTGCCGTTGGCCTTTACGGAAAAGCCGTTGCCGCGGGTGTAGCCGTTGCCGGGCGTCACGGTGAAGGAGAAGCTGCCGCCGGCGTTTACGGGGCTCTTGGAGCCGCCGGTCGCGGCAATGGTATAGCCGGTGCCGCCCTGGAGCGTCACGGTGTAGGTCTTGGGAGCGGGCGTCGGCGTCGCGGTCGGGGCCGGCGTCGGGGTGGGCGTCGGCTGCGCGCTGTAGGCGGGAATGGTGATCGTGAACACGTCGCTCAGATTGCCGCTCTTATCGCGCACAACGACATAGACCTTGCGGGCGTTCGTATCGGCGATATCTTTGAGATTGATGGTGGTGCGGACATTGGTGCAGCCGCCGTGCGGGTTCTTGTCGTCGGCGATCTGCTCCGCGGTCGGAGCCCCGCTGTTCACGTGATCGACCGTGTAGTAATACGTTCCTTCTTCGGAGGAGGTGAAGTAGAACTCCGCGGTCTTCGCGTCGATGCGCTTGGAGGGCTCGCCCTTGATGGTGGGCTTCTGGGTGTCGCGCTTATAGCTCGTGGCGGAAGCGTCCGACCACTCGCTCTGCGTTCCGGCGGCGGCCGCCTGCACGCGGAAGGTGTAAACGCCGTCGTCGTTCATGTGGGGCGCAAGGTCCGAGGTCGTAACGGAGCCGCCGTTGACGACGATCACGTTGCCGTAATCGCTGCCGTCGCGGAGAAGCTGGATGTTATAGGCTTCCGCGCCGGACACGGCGTTCCACATGGCGGTCGCGGTGTTGTTGACCCAGGTGATCGTGGTGGGCTTTGCGAGATACACGGGAACTTTCACGGTCTTAATGTCGCTCCTGTTCCCGGCGGCGTCCACGACCATAAAATACACGTTCGTTGCCTCGGCGCCGAGACCGGAGAGATCGATCTTCGTTTCGCCGGAGGCGATGTCCTTCACGTTTGCCGAGGCAAGAAGTGCATCCTGCGTAGGCTTCTCGCCGCCGACGATGTAGTAGACCTTGCCGGCCTCGTCGGAGGTGAAGGTCACGGAGCCGTTGGAAGCGTCCGTGCGGCTCGCGCTTTCACCGGAGATGGCGGGCGCGGTCTTATCGATGGCGAGAGCGCCGCTCGCTTCCGACCACGCGCTCAGAATATCGCCGTTGACGGCCTGCACCTTGAAGGTGTAGGAGCCGGACTCTTCCAGCGTGAAGGTGTAGCTGGTCGTATCCGCGGTGACGGCAGGCGTGACCTCCGCGCCGTCCTTATAGAGCTGCACGCAGTAGGACGCAGCGCCGGGGACTTCCGACCACATCGCGGTGGAGGTGGTGCCGTTCACCCAGGTGAGCGTGGCGGGGGCCGCGAGATAGAGCGGCACGGTCACGGTCTGCACTTCGCCGCGGTTTCCGAGACCGTCCTCGGCGGCGTAGCGGACGACGACGGCGGCGCTGTCGGCAAGGCCGGTGAGCGTGAGCGTGTTGTCCTCGCCCTTCGTGAGCGCCATGGTGCTGCCGGAGGTGAATACATCGGCGGCATCGTCGTTGAGAACATAGTAAAGCTTGCCGTCCTCGTTGGAGACGAAGGCGACGGTGGCGGTGTCCTGCGCCGTGCGCTTGACGCCGTCGGCCGGCACCGTGAGGATGGGGGCGGCGGTGTCGCGCACCGTTTCGGCGCTGCGCTCAGACCACGCGCCGACGGTGTTCGCGCCGACGGAACGCACGGCGAACGTGTAAACGCCGTCGTCCTTCATCACGTCGGAGAGATCATCCGTAGCGGACGCACCATTCACGGGGATGGGATCGCCGTAGGCGTCGGAGCCCAGATAGAGCTGCACGGTGTAATCATTCACACCCTCCACGCCGGTCCACGCGGCCTTCTTGCCGTCCCAGACGGGGGCGGTCGGCGCGGCGAGCACCGCGGGGATCGCTGCGGTCAGAAGCTCGGTCGTATGGCCGAAGGCGTCCTTCGCGGCAATGTAGACGGTGTGGGCGTTGGCGTCGAGATCCTTGAGAGAGATCGTATTCGCGCCGCGGACGAGCTCGGCCTTCGCCTCGTCCTTCATGATGTCCGCCGCGGAAGCGGGTTCGCCGTCGAGCTGGTAGTAGTATGTACCGGCTTTCGAGGCAGTGAAGGTGACGCTTCCCTCGGTCTCCGAGGTGCGCACGGCGGAGGAAATAGTCAGCGCGGGGGCTTTGCCGTCGTCAAAAACAAGCTCCTTCATTTCGGCGGTGGGAGCGGCGGCGAGCTGCTCCTCCGTGGCGGCCGTGCCGCCGATGTAGAGCGTGGAGCCGTCGAGCATCTTGCCGAGCGTGAGCGCGTTGTCCTTATCGGGGGCAATGGCGCAGACGCTGCCCTTGACCGTGCCGGAGGCGATTTTGATCTCGCCGGAAGCGCCGGACAGGTTGATGCCGTTTGCCGACTCGATCTTGCCGAGCGAATTCACGCGGATCTTCACGCCGGAAGCGCCGACAACGGCCTTCACGCCGGAAGCGCCGCCGGAGATGCCGACCTCGCCCGAGATGGTCACGGCGGCGTCCTTCGCAACAACGACGCCGGAGGCGTTATCCGGCACCTTGACCGTGCCGGAGCCCTTGAGCGTCAGACTGCCGCTCTCCACATGGAAAACGGAAGCGTCGGCATAGCTCTCGCCGTCGGCGAGCTTGAGCGTGACCGTCTGACCGGTCAGCTCGAGCGTCACGTCCTTGTCGAGCGTAAGCGGCGCGGAGAGGACGATATCCTTGACGGATTTATCGACAACATAGGATCCTCCCGCGGAAATGCCCGAAAGGTCCGTGATGACTTGGGCGTCGCCTGCCATCGCCGGCATGGGCAGCAGCGATACTGCCATCAGCACGGCGAGCAGAAGAGCCATCAGTTTCTTTGTCATAACAAAGTACCTCCTTGAAAACGGCGCGGCGCATAGCCCTGCCGCTTGCTTTCTGACTATAAGACGCGCGGCGGGGTCAAAAGGTTTCCTCCGCGCTCGGAATTTTTGTTATTTTTCGTTGCCAGTTTTTACCGGATGCCCTCCGCGATCACATCGGCGAGCGCTTCGATCTCAGCGAGCTGCCCTTCGGTGAGCGAGGAGCGGATCGCGACGCTCTGCTCGAGCACCGTCATGTTCTTGAGCGGAGCGAGGATCGCCGCCATCTGCCGCGCGCTGACGGGCGCCCACGTGCCGTTTTCCATAAAAGCGACGGTGCGCTTCTGGAGATTGTGCGCGGCAATATCGCGCAGCAGCTCGTCCATCGTGACGAAAATGCCGCCGTTGTACGTCGCCGAGGCAAACACCAGATGGCTCCACCGGAAGCACTCGGCGATGATGTCCGAGGCCGGGGTGACGGACACGTCGTACATCGCGGTGCGCACACCGCGCTCGCGCAGCTTCGAGGCGAGGATCTCGGCGGCGTTTTCCGTGTTGCCGTAGATCGAGGCGTACGCGATCATCACGCCCTTGTCCTCCGGCGTATAGGTGCTCCAGAGGTTGTACTTTTCCAGAATATATCCGAGATCACGCCGCCAGACGAAGCCGTGCAGCGGGCAGAGCATCTGAATGTCCAGACCCGCGATCTTCTTGAAGAGATTCTGTACCTGCACGCCGTATTTGCCGACGATGTTCGTATAGTACCGGCGCGCCTCCTTGAGATAGTCGCGGTCAAAATCCACCTCGTCGGCGAAGATCGCGCCGTTGAGCGCGCCGAAAACGCCGAAGGCGTCCGCGGTGAAGAGCGTGTGCGCGCTCTTGTCGTAGGTCATCATGACCTCCGGCCAGTGGATCATCGGGGCAAGATAGAACGTGAGCTCGTGCGCGCCCGCGGAGAGCACGTCGCCCTCCTTGACGAGATGCATGTTCTTCACGGCGTCCTTGCCGAAAAACTGCGCGATCATCACGGCGGTCTTGTCGTTGCAGACGACCGTGGTTTCCGGGTGGCGCAGCAGCAGCTCCGAGAGCGTGGCGGAGTGGTCCGGCTCCATGTGGTGTACGATCACATAGTCGAGCGGCCGCCCGCCGAGCTCGTGCTCCAGATTTTCAAAGAAGGTGCGGCTCACGGCCTTATCGACCGTGTCGAAGAGGACGGTCTTCTCGTCCGTGAGAAGATAGGAGTTATAGGAAACGCCCGCCGGAACGGAATATACGCCCTCAAACATGGCGAGACGGCGGTCGTTCGCGCCGACCCAGACAAGATCCGACGCAATTTTTTTTGTGCAGTACATATACTACCTCCGTATTGAATTGGGTTACATAATTTAAATACAGATACAGTTTACCCGCTGAGGCGCGGAAACGCAAGTACCTTTCCGCCGAAAAAGACAATAGCGCGGATATGTTCGTTGACAAAATCTTTATACTGTGATATCACATAGTAGTATGCCGAAGTATATAAATTTCTTTATGTATCTGCGAAAGGATCGCACTCATGCAGACTTTTTTGAAAACCGTTCTTCCGTATGTGTTCTGCATTCTCGCGGGCTATCTGGCCGGAGCGGTGAATTTTGCGTGGCTGCTGGCGAAGAAGCGCGGCTTTGATATCCGCACGAAGGGCTCCGGCAACGCCGGGACGACGAACGCCGGGCGGACGATGGGCTCGGGCGTCGCGGCGGTCGTGTTTCTGTGCGACGCGCTCAAATCGGCGCTCATGGTATGGCTGGCGGGATTCCTGTTCCACAGCTCGCCCTCCATCCAGACCGTGACGATGGCGGCGTGCGTGGCGGGGCATCTCTATCCGTTCTATCTCGAATTCCAGGGCGGCAAGGGCATCGCGGTGCTGCTCGGCAGCGCGCTCGCGCTCGACTGGCGGCTGTTTCTCATCCTTGTGGCGGGCGTCGCGGTCATCACGTTCATCACGGACTATATGTTCATCGGCACGCTCTCGGCGAGCGTGGGGTATCTCGTCTGGTGCATCCTCACGGGACGGAGCGGCTGGGACATTGCGATCATGGCCGCCACGGTCGCGCTCATCTTCTGGAAGCACCGGAAGAACTTCGTCCGCCTCGTCAAGGGCAAGGAGCTCGGCATCCGCGCGAGCATCTTCAAGAAAAAATACCGCGTCGATAAAAAAGACTCCTGAGAAAATCGACCGCCGCGTTTCCGAAACACCGGAAACGCGGCGGTCATTTTTTATTCTTCTTCCGGCTGCGGCGGCCGCGGTCTGCACACGACCGTGGCGAAGAGGAGCGCGAGCACGCACACCTGCACGAAGTAGACGTACCGGAAGCTCTGGTGGTAAACATACAGCACGGAGATGATGAGATTGCCGAGGAACGGCACGGCTGCGGAGCGGAAACGCTGCATACCGTTTTTCCGCCAGAAGAGCAGCAGCACCCAGAACGCGATCAGATACGCGCCCGTGCGCCAGAGCAGAATGTCCACCACGCTGTTCCGGGGCGTTCCGGTCAGCTGGAGGTAGGCTTTGGTGAAGAAGTCCTGCTTGTATGGCAGAAGATTGCCGGAATCGTCCCGGTAATCCTCTATGTTGACATACTGTCCCAACTCATCGAAGCTGTAAATAAAGCAGAAGGATTTTGCTGTGTAACCGTCCTCTGGCTGGACCACATCCCAGAGAACGTCGCAGCCGTCGATGCGGTCCTTTAGTATCACATCCGGATACTTGCATAGCGCTTCGCCGTAGACCCGGAGGATCTCCGCCGTCGTTACCTCCGTCGGCGTATAGGGAACGCTTCCTGCCGGGCGCTGGTAGTAATAGTAATCGTGGCCGTAGTAGCGGGCGTAATAGTCGCGCCAGTCCTCGAGCGGGAGTGCCTTTTCCAAAATCGCGTCCGCTTCCTCGGAGAGCGGCAGATCCTTATTTACGCACGAGCCGACGGCGCAGAAAAGCGTTGTGTAGGGCGAGAGCACTGTCGGGGCAACGTTGAGCGCGGTCATGACCGGCCCCTTGAACACGCCGAACGATACCGCCGCGAGCACCGCCGCCGTAAGCGCGCGGAGCTTCACCTGCTCATAGCGCCGGACGGTGAGCACAATGCAGAGAACGATCATCGCCGCCGCGGGCGCGGCGCCGTTGTGCCGCAGGAGGGACACGAGAAAGATGTCCAGCGTGAGGCAGGCGTAAAACGGCCATTTTCGGCTGCGCGGCGTATCGAGCACAAGCTGCAAAAGGAGATATGTACCCCACAGTAGCGCGAGCGTGAACGGAAAATCCTTTAGTACGTTCGTCCAGCTGAGCACCTGATTCGGCATCAGCTCGAAGAAGCACCCGAGAAATACGAGCAGCGGCAGCGGCATGCCGCGGTCGTACCCCATCATGAGGAACGCGCACAGCACGAGAGAGAAGAGCAGCAGCTGCACTGCCGTGATCGCTCCCGGATGCGGGATCACCGTTAAAATCGCGCGTTCCAGCAGCGTGTGGAGAAACGGGTGACTGTCGGACATGCCATAGTCACCGAGGGCCTGATGAAGCTGGTCCACGGAATCTGCCGGGAGACCGCCCGGCCATTCGACCCAGAGCACAAAGACCTGACAGAGAAGCAGTGCAATAAGAAGAACGCACAGCGCCTTCTTCCGGCTTCCCGGCTTCGGCAGCGTGCGGGGACGGGAGGAGAGCCATTCCAGCGCGAACAGCATCAGCCGGATAACGGGGATGAACCAGAGAATACCGCTTAGCACATAGAAAAGCCCCGGCAGCGAAAAGTGCATCCTCGTGTTTCCGTCCAGAAAGAACCGCTGCGCGAAGCTCGCAAGCGAGGCATAAACGGCGATTATCCCAATGGCAGCGCGGGATCCCTTTGCGCGGTACTTTTCCATACAGCCGCTCTTCCGGTTGAAGCACCAGACGGAAGCGACCGTCAGCAGCAGGAGAAAGCCCTGCGTCAGATGCGTCGGCTGGATGCGCTCGCTCGTGAAAAAGAGAAACACAAAGTTTCCCATGAGAAGAAAGGCGAGCACTTTCTGCCGCTCTGTCCAGCCGCGCTTTTCCATGGGGCGGGCGAGAAACAGCAGCGCGAGCTGCGCAAAGTAGAACACAACGCACCACGCACCGAGCGTATAGAGCAGCTTTTCCCAAAGCGCATAGGATCGCGTTGCGGAAAGTGAATATTCTGCTATACCATCCTCTGCGGCTGTCAGATCGAGAATGGCATTTTCGTTGTCGGCAGAGAGAATGCTTACGGAGCCTGACCAAGGATTTTTAGCGAATTTGAGTGTAAGATCGCTGGCTGTAGCGGTAAGCGTTAAACAGTTGCCGCTGTTGTTTTCCGCGGAAGGATAAAAAATGTAATCATCATAGGAATTATTATATTCCCATCCCTGAGTTGCGTCGACGGAAAGAGAGGAAAGGCTTACAGCGTTTCCGCCCGTGACTACATCAACCAACCACACTTCGCCGTGCGAGCCATCCTCACGGGCAGCGGATGAGAGCGTGAAGGTGATTTCTGATGTTTTTGGCAGGAAGGTATTCCACCCTGCGCCGACGAGCAGCGCGGCGAGCAGCGCCGCGGCGATCTGGCTTTGGAGCGGGAACGGCTTTCCCTCGGCGTATTTGCCCTTCAAAAAGCATGCCAGCACGCCCATGACCACAAAATAGCAGAAGATAAACACCCGCTGCATCGCGGTCTCCAGTGTTTGGAGGTTGACCAGAAAGGTGAGATAAAGCGCAGAAAACAGAATGAAGATGAGACTCGGAAAACTCCGTTTGAAGAAAGAAAAAGAAGAGTTTTTCATCAGCATTGGAAGTACTCCCGCATATGATCTGTCATGATTTTCCAGTCCCAAGGCTTGATTTGAGAGAGGTTCTCCCTCGACAGCTGCTCAAAGAGCTCTGGTGAGTCGAGTAACGCTTTCAACGTATCTACCATACACTCAACAGAGCGCTCTTTTAGAATAAAATGTTTTTGCTTATCTCCGAAAAGCTCCGGAACAAGACCGACATCCGTACTAACTACTGGAACGCCGCAGGCCATGGCTTCCAGCACCGGGTTTGGCGTACCCTCGCAGGAAGATGCGCAGACATATACATCGATCCCGTTATAAAAACCAGGCATTTCATCGTGCGGGATCATGCGGTTCTGACGATCTGACGTAATGAGCTCAACGTTGTATCCGGCTTCCTGCAAAGCGGAGACTGCCGGGCGGAGGATCGTGTTGATCCCCTTGAGATCGCCGACGACCCACTGGCTGTTACCTGCCCAGCCGATGCGGATGGTTCGGTTTTGCAGGTTTTCCGGCTGAAAACGCTCCAGACCGGCGGGGACAAAAAGAGAGGTGTCCACGCCGTCAGAAATAACCGCGGAGGGCTTCATAAGAATCCGGTCGTCGCTATTGTATACGTCCAGCAGCTTCCGGCTGGAAACGCAGTATTTGGTGACAAGGCTGTCCGGCGAGGAAAACAGATCCGGCGTATAGTGATAGTCCGTCTCCGATTCAGAAAGCATCAAATGATCGTATACGGCTACAGAGATTGTTTTTCCTTCGACATACTTTCTGTAAAAATCCCCGGAAGTCATACCAAGCCGACGGATATAGTTCTGTGTAAAATCGCGGTAGTAATAGGACGCCAGCGGACGCCACAGAAAATGAAGCATCTGGCAGTCGTCTGCAAGCATGAGAAGCTGCCCGAGATTATTAAAATCTGAAAGATAAAGCGTTTTGAAGTCAAACGAATCGCTCAGATTTTTGACGATCTGTGCGGCGATGTTGTCCAGCGCCCACCCGCGGCGGTCAACGATCAATGCAATTTTTCTGCGCTGGGAAGATGACCTTCCTGCGGAGGGCTCCAGCTTCAATTCGGATATCCGCTGCTCGACCCAGTTATCCACCATCGGATTCCAGACGGAGAAGCCGTGCTTCTTTTCAAAATATTCAGCAGATTCTTTCAGATAGTTGCGGGAAAAACGCTGCTTTTCATAGTGAATATCCGAGTGGTTTTCCGGCTTTGGGTGGTCGTGGATCACGCAGGCAATGCCGCACGCACCGACCTTCATCCCGCTTTGATAGAGCCGGAGAGAAAATTCCGTATCTTCAAACCCGACGAACATACCTTCGTCAAATCCGCCTTGCGCAAAGAAGGACTTTTTTTGTATGACCCCTGCGCACCCGGAGAGGAAGGTGCATAAGAAAGGAGCATATTCTTTGCCCATTTCGATATCGGGAACAATGACGGCGGAACCGCCTCCTGCGCTGACACCGTTCAGATTCTCTATATACAGGTTGCCACCATACAGGCTGCATCCCTTTTTCCCTTCGTCACGAATTGGCATTGTCAAAAAATGACAGCCAAGCGCCCAAAGGTCTTTCTGAATTTTATCCAGCGGGTCGGCGACGAAATAAAGGTCGTTGTCCATGGAAAGAATCCAGTCGGTGCGCACCTCCCGGAACAGCCGGTTTCTTCCCCCGGCTACGCCGTAGTTTTTGTCAAACTCCACCATGCGGCAGGCATATGGCATGATTTTCATAGCCGCGCGGAGCATTTCTTTTTCCTCCGCGTGGGAACCGTTGTCGCCGATAAGGAACTCTCCGCGAAAATCTGGTAAGTGTTCCCGGACGGATTCCATCAGACGAATGGTGAGAGAGGAGCGATTCATGGAAAGAACGGCGATCGTCAGATCGCTGCCTCGTTCTCCGATGTTCTGCAGATTCGGAGAACGATAATTGCCGAGACCGATCATTTTATGCTCTTTCGCATAGAAGTATTTCAGCTCTTCCACATGGAAGCCGTTTGTTGTATTTGCGGGGAAATCCATGCTTTTACTCCTTATCTCCGAAAGATTTTTTTCAGAAAATCCATGATGACGCGGATCGGCTTTGTGATTTTCCAGCAGGTGGAGTTTTCATACCGACTACACTCGCTGCGATAGTATTCCAGCTCGGCATTATCATGGCCATTATGTACAGAACCGTAGCAATACAAAGCTTCCGTTTCCCTGTTGGCAAGCTCCAGCATCATCTGCAGCCGTTCGTTTTCGATTTTCAGCCGATCATATTCCGGCAAAAGATCGCTCTGCTGAAGGCAGCGCGCCTCCAACTGCGCATTCTTTTCGCGAAGCTCTTTCAGTTCTTCAATGGCCTTTTCTGCGTCGGTAAGAGCAGCCATCCGTGTGCGAAGATCATGGTAGAGGGACAAGTCGGTATCCTCAAGCTTGACGAAAGTTTCTCTCGGATATATAGCAGACGAGGGAGCCGCCGCGTTCGGATTCCCGCTCCACAGACCAATATAATAATTGCAGTTCCAGTAATTCATAAGTCGCTGCTGCTTAAGAAGGGCGGTATTGTCCGAATGTCGATACTGGAACATTTCCAGCATGGTATCCGGTGCGGCGTGATCTTCCGGCAGCGTGGCGTCTTCCAAAGGGATCGTAACAAAACCGTCAGCGGCAAAGCCGAGATAATAATGCGAGGCTTTTCCGAGATGCTTTTCCGAGAACTCTTTGAAATCGTAGAAATGATATTTGTGCTTGTGGAAAGGATTGTCCACGGGAGCGTTTTCATAATAGTAAAAATCGTTGGGACAGGAGAGAAGAATGGTTCCGCCCGGTTTTAAAACCCGACGGAGTTCGGCGAGGAACGTTTCCGGATTCTCCAAATGCTCAATGGTTTCAAACGAAGCGATAACGTCAAAGCTATAGTCCGGGAACGGCAGTGTTTCAGCATTGCAGCACATATATTCCAGACCGTCATTTTTAAACATGGCGGCGGCGTTTTCGACCGTCGGCGTGTCAATGTCTACGCCGCAAACAGACTTTGCCCCCCAAAGACTCATCAGGTAGCTGCCGTAGCCTTCGCCGCAGGCGACGTCTAACACTCTTTTTCCGGCTACATACGGCTTGACCATAAGATAACGGGAAAGATGGATCGTAGCCTCGGTGGCGTTATAGAGGGTTTCCTTTCCAAAATCCAAGCGTTCAATCATTTTTATTTATCTCTCCGTGAAAGTATTTATTTCTTTGACGAGGATGCGCAGATAATCGTTCATGTCTCGCGCGCAGAAATCGCCGGAAGTTTCGTCCAGCATCTCCCTTACTCCGCCGACGTCGTTGGCGATGACCGGCACGCCGAGCGTTTTGGCCTCGTCGATCGTGACGGGTGTGCCCTCATACTCCGAAAAGAGCACGAGCGCATCGCACCGCGCGAGCAGGGGACACGGGTTTTCCATATATCCGGTCAGCGTCACGCACGGGCCGAGACCGAGCGCATCCCGCCGCCGCCGGATATCCTCGTACAGCGGCCCGCTGCCGGCAAAGTACCAACGGAACGCGAAGCCGCGCTTTTTCAGCTCCGCGGCGATATCGAGCAGCCGGTCATAGCGCTTTTCGCGCTCGAGCCGCCCGATGGTGATGAGATTGCAGACCCGCTCGTCCACCGGCACCGTGAGCGGCGCTTTGGCGCGCTCGCGTATTTCGCCGCGGAACACCGGGTTCGGCACGGCGAGCGTCTTGTCCGCGAACTGCGGATATACGGCGAGAAACTTCTCGCGCAGCGTCTTGTTGAGACAGACGATCGCGTCGAACCGGCGATAGAGCGCGGCGTCGTTTTTCGTAACGGCGCGCGTCCATTCGTTCAGCTCCCGCCAGGCGGCGTAGTCCGTATGGATCCACTGGATCTTTCCCGGATGGCGGCAGCGGGAGACAAATTCCCGCATTTTGGAGGCCTCACTCACGACGAAGATCGTGTCGAAGGTCTCAAACGCCGCGGCCATGTTTCGCCGCAGCAGCGCTTTCGGCAGCACAGACTCGAGCCCGATGTGCGCGAGCACCGCGTAGGCGAGCCGGAGAAGCTTTCCGGCAAGGGATACGTCCCTGTCGCGCAGCACCTGCCGCGTCGGGCGCGAGAGCAGTCGCAGCCCACCTCCGTCGGGGATCTCAAGCAGCCGGAACTCCTGTCGGAGCGCGGCGTCCCGGCACGGCTCGGCGGAATAGAGCCATACCTCCGCTACGCCGGACACGGCGCGCGCCTGCGCGAGCGCCGCGGCGCGGGCGCCGCTCGCGTAGTTTATATCGTCGAATACATAGAGAGCCTTTTTCGTGTCGTTTTCCAATAGCGCTTCCAGTGTGTCCCGGGATGTTTCGGCGGCTGGACGTTTCGCGTCCCGGCGCATCGTCTCCGCCGCGCCGCCGGTGAGAAAGGCGCGGAGGCTTTCGGCGATCTCTTCATCGGAAAAGCCGCAGAGGACGCCGTTTTTGCCGTCTTCGATCTGTTCGAGCGCGCCGGAGGTGCGCGTTGCGATCACCGGCACGCCGAGCGCCTTTGCTTCCGTGATGACCATCGACCACGATTCATGGTCAGAGAGGACGCACACGGCGTCGGCGCGGCGCATCACGCCGTAGGGGTTGTCGAGCGGGCCGGTCAGCGTGAAATAGTCTTCAAGCCCCGCATCCCGCACCGCAAGCCGGAGCTTTTCCACGAGCGGGGCGTTGGCAAGCGAGCCGATGTTCACCCAGCGAAACCGCAGCCCCTCGGAAAAGAGTCGCTGCATCGCCGCGACCTGCCGCAGATGGTTTTTCTCCTCGCGCACGTTTGCGACTGTCACGAGCAGCGGCAGACCGTCCTCCGGCAGAGAGACGGGCAGCGGTTCCTCGCTCATGGCGATGATCTTCTCGCTGTCCACGCGGTTCGGAAGCACGGCCGAGCGGGAGGCGAGCTGCGGATATTTTTTCACCGCCCCCTCCATCGAGTGCCGGGAGGCGAAGAGAAAGCCGTCGAACTGCGCTTCAAAGCGCAGGATGTCCGGGTGGAGAAAGGCGGCCTTGTCCATGTCTGCGTGGATCCAGACATATTTGCGCCGTGCCGCGGCATAGCGCGCGCAGAGCGCGCTCGAAAACCACTCGCCGTAGGAAATGGCGGCGTCGTAGTATTGGTTTTGCAGATAGCGGATGGCGCCGCGGCGGAACGGCTGCGTGCCGGTGAGCTTCCGCTCAAGCTTGAAGACGGCCTTTTTCACGAACGCGGTCTTTTTTTCGTTTTCGGCCACGTTGATGACGTGTACCCAGTCCGGTATCTCCGGTATGAGGGAGAGACTGCCCGGCAGGTCGATCATATCAAAGATGAGAAGATCGACGTCGAAGCGCGCGCTGTCCATCGTGCGCAGAAGATTCACGAGCGCCGTTTCCGCGCCGCCCCTGAAGAACTGGTTGATGATAAAAAGGACGCGCTTTTTCTTCGGTGCGGCGGTACTCATGCGCGCATATACTCCCCGCACACGGCGTCCGCGTCGCCGAGCATGCGCATATGGCCGTGTTCGAGCCAGAGAGCCTTTTTGCAGATCTTCTGCACCTGCTCGATCGAGTGGGAGACGAAAACGACCGTTGCGCCGGAGGCGATCATCTCCTGCATGCGCGCGAAGCTCTTCTCCTGAAATTTATAGTCGCCGACGGCGAGGATCTCGTCGATGATGAGAATGTCCGGCACGTTCATCGTCGCAATGGCAAAGCCGAGACGCGCCACCATGCCGGAGGAATAGTTCTTCACGGCGGTGTCCACAAAGTCCTGCAATTCGGCAAACTCGATGATCTCGTCGAACCGCTCGGACATATACGCGCGGCTGTAGCCGAGGATCGCGCCGTTGAGATAGATGTTCTCGCGCGCGGAAAGGTTGGCGTCAAAGCCCGCGCCGAGCTCGATGAGGGGAGCGATGCTCCCGTAGGTCTCCACCGTGCCCTTGGTCGGCTTCAAAATGCCGGAGACGATTTTCAAAAGCGTGCTCTTGCCGGAGCCGTTCAGCCCGACGATGCCGAGAGAATCGCCCTTTTCAAGCGTGAACGATATGTCCCGCAGCGCCCAGAACTCCTGAAAATGGAGCTCCCGGCGCACGGCCTTGATGAAATATTCCTTGATGCTGTCGATCTTCTCCGAGCTGAGATTGAACATCATCGAAACATCGTTGACTTTAATAACGCTGCCCATGGCGCACCTCCGCTCAGACATACAGGACGAACTTGTCCTGCTTTTTATAAAATACGAAAAGCCCCAGCGCGAGCATCAAAAGCCCCAGACACAGGCAGAGAAGGTTTTCCTTCAGACTGGGGAACACGCCGTAGAGCACGATGGAGCGCATGTAGGCAACAAGATGGTACATCGGGTTGATCTGCATGAGCTTCATCACGGCGTCCGGCAGGATCTCCACAGGGTAGAAGATGGGAGTGAAGTATGTCCACGCGAGAATGAACACGCTGTAGAAATGCGCGATATCGCGGAAAAACACCGTGACCGCCGAGAGCAGGATGCCGAGCCCGACGGAGAAGAGGAACGTATAGAAAATGGGGATCGGGAGCAGCAGGAGCGTCGCGTGGAACGGCGCGTCGGTAATGAGCATCACGATGAACATCGCAATGAGCGAAAAACCGAGATTCACAAGCCCCGAAAGCACATTCGAGAGAGGGAAAAGGTACTTCGGGATATAGACCTTTTTGATGAGGGAGGCGTTGGATATGATCGAGTTGAGCGCGGTCGTCGTCGATTCCGAATTGAACGCAAAGATGAGCGAGCCCGAAAGATAGTAGATCGGGAAATTCGGGATATTCTGCTTGAAGAGCGTGGAAAAGACGATCGTGATGACGACCATCATCAGCAGCGGGTTGAGCACCGTCCACACGAGCCCCAGCGCGGAATGGCGGTAGCGCACCTTGATGTCGCGCACCACAAGCTCGCGCAGCAGCGGCGTGAACCGGCGAAAGCCCTCCATTTTTTCTTTTACGTAGCCTTTGTTGAATGCCATGATCCGGTATTCCTCACTTTTTCGTATCGCGGCTCTGCAGCTTCCACTGCAGCCGCTTTACCGAGCGCATCATGCCGCGCGGAACGCACGCCATGATGAGCGGTTTGACAAGATAGATGTAATCCGAAGCCGGGGAGCCCATTGCGCGCAGTCCGCGCGCGCGGACGCGAACCTCATACACGCGGGTCCTGGCATTGTGACGGAGATAGGCTTCCTGCGGTTCGTACACCGAGTAAAGCACTTCCTGCAAATTTTCCCCGATCACGCCGTTGGCGGCAAGCCGCATGACGAGATCATAATCCTCCGTGCGGCGCGTTTCGGGGGATGCGCTGTAGCCGTTCACGCTCTCGAGCACGGCGCGGCGGAAGAGCATCGTCGGGTGGAAGAAGGGGTTCTTCTGCGCGATGATGTGCTTCGTGATCTTCTGCGGAAACTGCCGCGTGCTCCATACGCCGGTATCGTCGAAAACGCGCACGCCGCACGCGGCGTAGGGCGCGCCGGACGAGAGCAGAAAGTCCATCGTCCGCTCGATGCGGTCAGAGTCGGAAACATCGTCGGCGTCCTGCCGGGCGATGTATGTGCCCTGCGCGCGCGCAAGGCACTCGTTGAGCGAAGCGCCGAGACCGAGATTTGTTTTGTTTTGGAAGATTGTGACGCGCGCATCCTGCGCGGCAATGCGCTGCATGATGCGCCATGTATCGTCCGTGGAGGCGTCGTCGCAGAGGATGAGCTCCAGATCGCGGTACGTCTGCGCCAGAACGGACGCCGCCGCCTTTTCGAGCGTGGGGGCGCCGTTATATACGCTCATGAGAACGGAAACGAGTCCGGCATCGCAGTTGGGCATTTTTCCCCTCCTCCGGGTTAGTATAAACGTATCAGAGGCATAAAAACCCTTTATAAAGGTAACACTTTTGCGCGATGATAGCAAGCAGTATGTTTTTCCTGTACGGAAAAACCGCCGGAAAGAGTCATTTTCCCGGTTGACAAGCGGATATTTCGTGATAGAATGTATAAGATTTTTGGGCTATGACGAAGCAAGCCGCGCTGATACGGTCTACAGAGAGAGGGGGAGGCTGAAAGCCCCTCGTCCGGCGCCGCGGCAGCCACTTTTGAGCCTTCGCGCGAAGAGCGCGGCGGTCCGCCTCCGTTATCGGGCGCACGAGATACGGCTGGCGTCAGCGCTTAAAGCCGCAATCAGGGTGGTACCGCGTGGAATGTTTTTCCCCGCCCCTGTTTTTCGGGGGCGGGGTGTATTTGTTTTTGGAGGTTAGTATGAAAAATTTCGGACTCAATGAGCTGCGGGAGATGTATCTCTCCTTCTTTGAGACAAAAGGTCATCTGCGTCTGCCCAGCTTCTCGCTGATCCCCCGCAACGACCCCTCGCTTCTGCTCATCAACGCCGGCATGAGCCCCATGAAAACATGGTTCACCGGGGAAGAAGAGCCGCCGCGCCGCCGCGTGACGACCTGCCAGAAGTGCATCCGCACGCCCGATATCGAGAACATCGGCAAAACGGCGCGCCACGGCACCTACTTTGAAATGCTCGGCAACTTCTCCTTCGGCGATTACTTCAAGCGCGAAGCCATCCACTGGGCGTGGGAATTTCTGACCTCCCCCGACTGGGTCGGCATCGATCCCGACCGGCTGTACCCGAGCGTCTATCTCGATGACGACGAGGCATGGAACATCTGGCACAACGAGATCGGCATCGCTCCGGAGCGTATTTTCCGCTTCGGCAAGGAGGACAACTTCTGGGAGCACGGCAGCGGTCCGTGCGGCCCCTGCTCCGAGATCTACTACGACCGCGGCGAGAAATACGGCTGCGGCAAGCCCGGCTGCACCGTGGGGTGCGACTGCGACCGGTATATCGAGATCTGGAACATCGTGTTCTCCCAGTTCAACAACGACGGTCAGGGCAACTACACCGAGCTTGCCCAGAAGAACATCGACACCGGCATGGGTCTTGAGCGTCTCGCGGTCGTCTGCCAGGACGTGAACTCCCTCTTCGACGTCGATACCGTCATGAACATTACCCACAAGGTGAGCGAGATCACCGGCGCGCACTACGGCGAGACGAACGCGAAGGACGTGTCTCTCCGCATCATCACCGACCACATCCGCTCCTCGACCTTTATGATCTGCGACGGCGTTCTCCCCTCCAACGAGGGCCGCGGCTACGTGCTGCGCCGTCTGCTCCGCCGTGCCGCCCGCCACGGACGTCTGCTCGGCGAGAAGGAGCCGTTCCTTTATAAAGTCTGCGATACCGTCATCCACGAGAACCGCGGCGCTTACCCCGAGCTTACTGAGCGGCAGGAGTATATCACCGGCGTCATCCGCTCCGAGGAGGAGAACTTCTCCCGCACGATCGACGGCGGCATGGCCATCTTCGCCGGTATGCTCGCCTCCCACAAGGAAAAGGGCGAGACCGTGTTCTCCGGCGCCGATGCCTTCAAGCTCTACGATACCTACGGCTTCCCGCTGGATCTCACAAAGGAAATGGCGGCGGACGAGGGCATGACGGTCGATGAGCCCGCGTTCCAGACCCTGATGAAGGAACAGCGCGAGCGCGCCCGCGCCGCCCGCAGCTCCGATGAGACCGCCTGGGCGGGACTCGATCTCGGCCTGGACAATCTCCCCACCAAGTTCACCGGCTATGAGCGTCTGCACGACGACTGCACCATCCTCGCCATCGTTGCCGAGGACGAGCTGCGCGAGCGCGTCGGCTCCGGCGTGCATGCGAGCATCGTTCTTGACAAAACACCGTTCTACGCCGAAATGGGCGGCCAGAGCGCCGACCATGGCCTGCTCATTCTCAAGGACGCCGTCTTTGAGGTGCACGATGTGCAGAAGAACAAGGCCGGCAAGGTGCTGCACCACGGCGTGATGGTCTCCGGCAATCTCGCCGTCGGCGACAAGGTGAACGCCTGCGTCGATACCGGCCGCCGCAAGGCGATCACGCGCGCCCACAGCGCCACGCACCTGCTGCACAAGGCGCTGCGCACCGTTCTCGGCGACCATGTCCATCAGGCCGGTTCGCTCGTTGAGCCCGACCGTCTCCGCTTTGATTTTACCCACTTCTCCGCCATGAAGCCCGAGGAGATCGCCTCCGTCGAGCGCATGGTGAACGAGGCCGTGCTCGAAGGCTTCCCCATCACCGTGAAGGAGATGCCCATCGCGGAGGCACGCAGTATCGGCGCAATGGCGCTCTTCGGCGAAAAGTACGGCGACGTTGTCCGCGTCGTCGATATGGGCGATGGTTACTCCGTGGAGTTCTGCGGCGGCACGCACCTCGACAATACCGCGAAGGTCGGCTCGCTGCGCATCGTGAGCGAGTTCTCCGTTGCGAGCGGCGTGCGCCGTATCGAGGCTATCACCGGTCAGGAAACGCTCAAATTCATGGAGAACAACACCCGTCTGCTCATGACGCTCTCCGAGCGACTCAAGGCCAAGCCGGAGGAGCTGCTCACCCGCGCCGAGGCGCGCACGAGCGAGATCCGCGAGCTGCGCTCCGAGCTCGAAAAGTTCCGCGGCCGAGAAATGCTCTCCAACGCCGAGAGCTTCCTCGCCAGCTCCAAGAAGGTCGGCCCGCTGCATGTGTTCACCGGCGTCGTGCCGGTCGATACGCCGGATAACCTCCGCAAGATCGGCGACTTCCTGCGCGACAAGGACGAGAGCATCGTTGCGGTGCTCGCCGCCGTGCACGACGGGAAGATCACCTTCCACAGCGTGTGCGGCAAGGCGGCGGTCGCTGCCGGCGTCCGCGCGGGCGATATCATCCGCTCCGTCACCGCCATCTGCGGCGGCAAGGGCGGCGGCAAGCCGGATTCCGCCATGGGCGGCGGCGCCGATACGCTCAAGCTCGACGACGCTCTCGCTACCGTGGACGATTTCGTCGCCGGAAAGCTGAACTGAATTTTTCAAAAGCCGCCGCATTGCGGCGGCTTTTGCCCATTATGAAAGGAGCACTATTATGAACGACTGCCTTTTCTGCAAGATCATCGCCGGGGAGATCCCGTCCGCGAAGGTGTATGAGGATGAGCACGTCTACGCCTTCCGCGACATCAACCCCCAGGCCCCGACGCACATTCTCGTTGTGCCGAAAGAGCACATCGGCTCCGCCGCGGAGCTGACGGAGGAAAACTCCGCGGCCGCCGCGCGCTGCCTCGTCGCCGCGGCGAAGATCGCCGAGCGCGAAGCGCTGACCGGCGGCTACCGCATCGTATCCAACGTCGGCTCCGACGCCGGACAGACCGTGAAGCATCTCCACTTCCACATCCTCGGCGGCAAGCGCCTGGACGACACGATGGCGTAAAGGGTACGGAAAAACGTACAAGAGCGGATCAGAGCCCCGCCCCTACAGGAATATCTGCATTGCGCCCGTGGGCGGGGCTCTGCTCCGCCCGCGGGAAGAAATTGGTTTATCGCAAACCCAATCGCCTCCCTTTGCACAAGGGAGCATTTTTAAACATGTACAACCAACCGTATGGTTGGAAAAACTAAGCGGAACGCAACCGTTTGGTAGCATCAACTCGGGTGATTGTATGTATTTTCCGCGTCTGTACGAGCTTCGGGAAGACCATGATCTGACACAAAAGAAGATCGCCGAATATCTGACCATGCATCCGGAGGTCTACCGCCGGTACGAAGCCGGTATCCGGGAGATCCCGGTCTGGGCGGTGATCCGGCTCGCGGAGCTGTATCACGTTTCCACAGACTATCTGCTCGGCCTGACGGACGAAAAGAACGGCCATGCGTAAAGCGGCGCTGCTCTGCGGGACGCTGTCCCTTGCCGTTTTTGTATCTTTTTATCTCCTGCCGGAGAGCGTTCTGCTCCCGGCGGCGGGCGTCTGCGCGCTTCTTTCCGCGCTTTCGCTGCTGCTTCCGCGCGGAAAGGGCCGGGCCCGCGCGCATCTCGCGCTGCTCGGCGCGGCGATCGGGCTTTTTGCCTTTTTCGTGCAGGAGCATTTTCTCGCCGCGCCCTCGGACGCGCTCGCCGGGGAAAAGCGCGTGATCTCCGTGCGCGTGACGGACTACCCGGACATTTACGATACGAGCGAATACATAACGGTGCGTGTCCGAGACCCGGACCTGCCGGGCGTGAAGTGCCGCATCGCCTCCTACGATACGGAAAATTTCACCGCGCTCACGCCGGGCGACGCGCTTTCCGTCCCGGTAAAGCTGCTCCCGGCGCGCGAGCGCAACGGGCAGAGCGTGGATACCTACGCCGCGCAGGGCATCTTCCTTCGCGCTACGGCGACCGGCGCGCCGGAGATCACCGGACGCTGGGACTTTTCGTTTCTTTATGCGCCGAAGGCGCTCTGCCGCGCCATCGGGGAGATCTGTCGAAGCGTGTTCCCGCCGGATGTGCAGCCGTTTCTCACGGCGCTCCTCACCGGCGACAAGACCGACCTTTACGACGACGGCGCGCATTACTACGCCCTTGCCGACGCGGGGCTCGCGCACGTTGTGGCGGTGTCCGGCATGCACATCGCCTTTCTCATGGGCTTTCTCTTTCTGCTGATCGGGCGGCGGCCGTGGGCGGTCGCGGTGAGTCTGCCGGTGCTGCTGCTCTTTGCGGCAATGACCGGCTTTACGCCGTCGGTGACACGCGCGGCGGTCATGCAGTTCTTCCTTCTCGCTGCCCCGCTCTTCGGCCGGGAGAGCGACGGCGCAACGTCACTTTTGACGGCGCTTGCGCTGCTGCTCCTTCTCAATCCCTCCGCCTGTGCGAGCGTCAGTCTGCAATTGAGCTTCTCCTCCGTGGCGGGCATCTGGTTTCTTTCCGATCGGATGTACCGCGCGCTCAGCCGGCGGATCGAAGACTTGAAGATCGCCGAAAACCGGCATGCCCGGCGCGTTCTTCTTTTCGCCGCGGGCTCGGTTTCGAGCAGCATCGGCGCGATGGCGCTCTCCGCGCCGCTCACGGCAGTGCACTTCGGCTCGGTGTCGGTCGTGTCGCCGATATCGAACATCCTCTGCCTGTGGATCGTTTCGGCGGTCTACATCGGCGGGTACATCATTGTGCTGCTCGGCGCGTTTCTGCCCGGCGCCGCGGCACTGGCCGGAAGCGTTCTCGCGTGGGGCGTGCGGTATATTTACGCGGTGTCCGCCTTCCTCTCGCGCCTCCCATGCGCGAACGTCTATGTGCGCAATCCGCTCTTTCTCGGCTGGCTCGCGCTCGTATACGCGCTCTTTTTCGTCGCGTGGCTGCGCTCTCGGAAAACCGGGCGCTTCCGTGCTCTCGCGCCGATATGCGTTTCGCTCGCGCTGCTCTTTGCCGCCGCGGGCATTACGAGACTCCAATGGAGCGATACGCTCCGTCTCACGGCGCTCGACGTCGGGCAGGGGGAATGCATCGTTCTCACGAGCGGGGAGCATGCCGCGGTGATCGACTGCGGCGGAAGCTGGGTCACGCACGACGCTGGGAAAAGCGCCGTACAGTTTCTCGGCGGCGAGTGCCGGAGGAGCGTTGACGCGCTCATTCTCACGCATCTCCATGCCGACCACGCCAATGGCGCGGCGCAGCTCTTATCCCGCGTGCGCGTCGGCACGCTCTATCTGCCGCGCGAAACGAAGGAAACATCTCTGCTCGCGGAGATACTGGATGCCGCGAAGCGGCAGGGAACACGGGTGGAATATGTGACGGAGGATATGGCGCTGCCGCTCGGAACGGCGGGGCTTGCCGTCTGGTCACCGCTGCTGCCGGAATCCGACGACGCGAACGAAAACGGCCTCATCATTGCGGCCTCGCAGGATGATTTCGAGGCGTTCATCCTCGGCGACGCGCCGTCCAAGGCGGAAAAGGCGCTCATAGCGAGCGCGCCGATGCCGGACGCCGAGGTGCTGTTCGTTGCGCACCACGGCTCGAACACATCCACCTGCAAAGAGCTTCTGGAAGCGATCACGCCGGAAACGGCGGTCATTTCCGTTGGATATAATACGTACGGCCATCCGACGCAGAAGGTTCTCGACCGGCTGGCAAAATATGAGATCACCGTGCTGCGCACGGATACCGACGGCGAGATCACCATCGCCGCCGGGGAAGGGTAAAACACTATGGCAAAACCGTCCTTCGGCAAAAAGGAAACGCCGCTCGACTACGGCGCGCTTGTAAAAAATCTCCGCGACAAAGGCCCGGAAAAGCTCTATCTTCTCTGGGGCGAGGAGGACTATCTTCTCGCGGACTTCGTTTCGCGCCTGCGCGCCGTGTGCGTCGGCGCGGAGGGGGACGAGTTCAACGCAAAGCGCATCGACTCTCCCGCGCCTGCGGCGAACGACATCGCCGAAGCGCTCGACGCCATGCCGTTTTTCGGAGACAGGACGTTCGTGGAGCTGCGCGGATTTGACGTGAACAAGTGCCGTGACGAGCGCGCCACCGCGCTCTTTGCAGACATTCCGGACTGGTGTACCGTTGTCATCACGCTCCCGACGGGTATGGAGCCGGACGGACGGCTCTCATTTATCAAGCAGCTCAAGTCCGCGGGCAAGGCCGTGAACTTTACGGCGCAGACCGGCACGCCGCTCAACAACTGGATCGCGCGCCGCTTTGAGGCCAACGGCAAGCGCATCGACCGCGACGCCGTGGATCGGCTCGTGTTCCTCTCCGGCGATCTTATGAACCGGCTCATCCCGGAGATCGCAAAGATCTGCGGCTATGTCCCCGGAGACCGCGTCACGGCGCAGGACGTTGAAAAGCTCGCGCACCACATCCCGGAGGCGGATGCCTTCCAGATGACCGAGGAGATCGCCCGCCGGAACTATGACGGCGCGGCGGCCAAGCTCGCGGAGCTTCTCGCCGGGGACGCCGAGCCCATCGAGATCATGGGCGTGATCGGCTGGCAGGTGCGGCAGCTCTATGCCGCGAAGATCGCCGAGAAGAGCGGGCGCGGCGTGCCGTTTCTTATGGAGATCCTCGGCACGTCGAGCGAGTACCGCGCGCGGAAGATCGCCGAAACCGCGGCAAAGTTTTCGCTTCCGGCGCTTACGAACGGCGTGCGCCTGTGCGCGGAGTGCGCCATGAAGCCGCGCGAGAACGGCGCGATCACGGACGCCGAGGCGATCAAGGAATTTCTGATCCGCTTTGCGATGGAGAGCCGCCGTGCTTAAGATCAAGGAAGCCATTGTCGTCGAGGGGCGGTACGATAAGATCGCCCTTGAACCGCTCATCGATACCGCGATTTTCACGACCGACGGGTTCGGTATATTCAAAAACAAGGAAAAGCTCGCCCTGCTCCGGCGCGTGGCCGAGCAGCGAGGGCTCATTGTCCTCACAGACGCGGACGGCGCGGGGCTCGTCATCCGCAACCGTCTGCGCGGCGCGATAAGCGCGCAGTATCTCAAGCATGCCTACATCCCGGACGTGGCGGGCAAGGAGCGGCGCAAAAAAGCGCCCTCGCGCGCCGGGACGCTCGGCGTGGAGGGCATGAAACCGGAAATTCTGGAAGAGGCGCTGCGCCGCGCCGGGGCGGTGTGCGATACGGAGACGCGCGGGCGCGTCACCAAGGCCGATCTCGCCGCTCTCGGTCTCTCCGGCGGGGAGGACAGCGCCGCGCGGCGGAAAGCTCTGCAGAAAAAGCTCGCGCTGCCGGAGAATCTTTCGGCCAACGCCCTGCTCGACGCGGTCAACTCGCTCTATACACGGGATGAATTTCTATCGGCGGCGCGCTCTTTCGAGCACGAAGGCCGCGGCATTGCCGAGCAGGAGAAAGCCGCCGGAGGCGGTCTCAAGCTCGGCGGCGAGCCGGTAGAGAGCATAGGTGCGCGGCGCGAGCTCTCCGATATGTAAAAGAAGAATTACCGAGCAGAAGAGCATCGCGCAGCTCACGCAGAGCGTCCCGCGCACCATGCCGAAGGCCTCCTCGCTCAGCGGGGAGAAAAGACGTTTCATAAAATCACCGCTTCCATTGTACCCGCGCAGCGCATTGCGCCGCAACGGACAACATATGGAAACGGTGGATTTTTCTGCTTTTTTGTAACCGTATCTTGTCTTGTGACGGCGCGCGGCGTATGATATAATATGCTGAAAAATGTTTCTTTCAGGGGGTAACACCGTATGAAATGCCCGTTCTGCGGCTATGCGGAAAGCAAGGTCATCGACTCCCGCCCGGCGGACGAAGGCGCGTCCATCCGGCGGAGAAGAGAATGCCTTGCCTGCCAGCGCCGGTTCACAACGTATGAGGTCATGGAGCGCCTGCCGCTCGTCGTCGTCAAGCGCGACGGCAGCCGCCAGACGTTCGATAAAAATAAGCTCATCAACAGCATGCTCAAAGCGTGCGAAAAGCGCTCCGTTGCCCTCGGCGATCTTGAGCGCATCGCCAACGAGATCGAGCAGGAGCTGCAGAACCGGCTCGAGCGCGAATGCCCAACGAGCGAGATCGGCGAAATGGTCATGAAGCGGCTCAAATCACTCGACGAGGTCGCCTACGTCCGCTTTGCCTCGGTCTACCGCCAGTTCAAGGATATCAACACCTTCATGGAAGAGCTGACGCATCTTCTGGAGGACAAGGCTTAAAATACGCTCCGGAAGCTCACGTGCTCCATGGAACCGATGCTTTGCAGATGCGCTTTGAGACATTCGATGGCGCTCTCGGCTGCGTCGGCGTCGTGCGTGAGGATCGGCTCGAGCGCGGCGTAAAAGGCGTCGGTCGCCGAATCCACCTCTGCGTGGCGGATCATGATGTGCGTGTAGTTCTCCGCGCCGTACCAGCGCTCGATGGCTTCGCGCAGCGCGTCCTCCGCGGCGTCGTAGTCCTCCGCGCGGCAGTGTGCGAGCGCTTCGTCCGCGCTCGCCGTGAGAGAGCCGGTGAGAGAATCGATGTGCGCAATGTTCCACGCCGCCGCGCTGAAGAGCAGCGCGAGCAATACAGCCGCGGCGATAGCTTTTTTCATGGACTTTTCTCCCGTTTGGCAAAGTAGACGTTTCCGGTCGTATCGCAGGTGAGCAGAAACACCTGTTCGGGGCTTTTGACACCCTGCCGGCGGCACTCGCCGCGCAGCCATTCCTCCGTTTTGCCGCATTTGCGAAGATTTTCGCGCAGCACCGTCCCGTCGCTGATGAGGATATAAGGGTAGCCCGTCTCCGGCTCGGCGCAGCGGAGCTGCCCGGCGGTAACGGGGCGCTCCGCGGGCGTGAGGATAACGTTGAGCGTGCCGTCCGTCTCCAGAATGGCATACTCGACCGACGAGAGGTCGGTAACGCTTTGGCGGCGCAGCTCCTCGGTCAGCTCGTCCACGGAAAACCGGCAGCGGTGCATCTCCTTCTGGTTGATCGTGCCTTTTTCGATGAGAAAGCACGGCTTGCCGAAGAGCGCCGCGCGCAGCTTCTGGCTGCGGAGCGTGACGCCGGAGAGAATGAGCTCCAAGCAGAAAAGCGTCAGAATGGAGACAAGGCCGTTCATCAGCGGAATGCCGATATCCTGCAGGGGAAGCGACGCTAAGTCCGCCACCAGTACGGAAACGACCAGCTCCGATAGCTCCAGCTCGCCGAGCTGCCGTTTTCCCAGAATGCGCATGCACAAAAGCAGCACCGTAAAAATGATGATGGTGCGAAACATTACAATAGCCATAGAAATATTTTGACCCAAGGAGAGTAAATTATGAGCGAAGAAAAAAAGATCGGCGGGCGCGCCTTCGGTGAGACGCTGAACGTCGAAAAGTTCATCGAAGAGCAGGTCGCGCTCATCCGTGAGCAGGTCGGCGACGGCAAGGTGCTTCTGGCCCTGTCCGGCGGCGTGGACAGCTCCGTTGTGGCGGCGCTGCTGCTCCGTGCCATCGGCGATCAGCTCTACTGCGTGCATGTGAACCACGGTCTCATGCGCAAGGGCGAGAGCGAGCAGGTCATCAAGGTCTTCCGCGAAGAGCTGGGCGCCAATCTCACCTACGTGGACGCGACCGACCGCTTCCTCGATAAGCTCGCGGGCGTTTCGGAGCCCGAGCGCAAGCGCAAGATCATCGGCGAGGAGTTCATCCACGTTTTCGAAGAAGAGGCCACCAAGCTCCAGGGCATCCACTTCCTCGGCCAGGGCACGATCTACCCCGACATCGTCGAGAGCGACAAGGGCGTCAAGGCCCACCACAACGTCGGCGGTCTGCCCGAAAAGCTCGGCTTTGAGCTTGTCGAGCCGGTGAAGTACCTCTTCAAAGACGAGGTCCGTCAGGTCGGCGAGGCGCTCGGCCTGCCGCACAGCATGGTGTGGCGTCAGCCGTTCCCCGGCCCCGGCCTCGGCGTCCGGTGCATCGGCGCGATTACCCGCGACCGTCTCGCCGCCGTGCGCGAGTCCGACGCCATCCTCCGCGAGGAGTTCGCGAAGTCCGGCATGGACGCAAAGGTATGGCAGTACTTCACGATCGTCCCCGACATCCGCACCACCGGCGTCGTGGACGGCAAGCGCACCGAGCTCTGGCCGGTCATCATCCGCGCCGTGAACACCACCGACGCCATGACCGCGAGCGTCCCCCGTCTTGACTGGGAGCTTCTCGAGACCGTCACGCGCCGCGTGCAGGCCGAGGTCCCCGGCGTCAGCCGCGTCCTTTACGACCTCAGCCCCAAGCCCCCCGCGACCATTGAGTGGGAATAAGAAAAAAGTGAATATGATGGGCTGAAAAGCCTTGAAAACACTCACTTTTTGAAAATCTCATTTCCCGTTTGATAGCAAAATGATAGCAGATACTAAAGCCATTTTGTTTGTTCTTATTTTGGCGAGCGAATGGTT
>ERZ824488.432-NODE-432-length-55626-cov-4.179104_pt1 | contig 55626 bp, 88 predicted proteins | sample MGYA00519936_ERZ824488 | MGnify/ENA primary metagenome ERZ824488 (study PRJEB31778, sample SAMEA3449153) | human gut metagenome | biome: human gut; feature: human-associated habitat; material: faeces | place: United Kingdom | collected 2010/2012 ... | reverse complement strand
CAAAGCCTCCACTTCTGCAAACTCGTTAAAACTTCCATCGGTATTAACTAAATCATAATACTCAAGGACATCAAATGGATTTTCGCAAAAGTGCATTCCACTTTTACAAATTTCAGCTGCTTCCTCTTCGAAAACTGTATTTTCCTTGTACTGCTTTCCTCTACAGACCAGTCCTTTATCAAAACCTTTAAAACCTTTCATTTTTCTCTCCTTTCCTAACGATATGTTCCGGGCTTACCACACACAAGACTTCCGTCCTGCTTTCTAACGATCGCTCCAATTTTGATAAGCGATTCAATCAATGCTGGAGAAATCGGTGTCGCTCCCTCTGCCTTGATTTCTTTTTCCTTACTCATGGTTTCTTCTCCTTTCGTCTTGCTCGTCATCATCGTCATGCTGAAACATTGACATTATCAGCGATACGATAACAATTCCTATAATCGTTACCGATACACCACACCAGAAAGGTGGAATGTACATAAGATCACTTCCTTTCCATATATACTTCTCTGTACTGTACACCGAATTTCTCGGTATCGGAATGTACGTCAAAGTATAGATCTATACTGTTTCCTTTTATCGCCCCACCGCAATCCTCGGCGATAAACTCTCCAAGTCCTTTTATGTGGACTACCGATCCATAAGGTATAACCTTTGGATCTACCGCAATCGTTCTTCCCTGCCTTGGAACAACTCCAGTAGAAGTCATTCTTCCGTACTTGTCCGAACAATCGCAACAAGGACAATATGCCGTAACTTTGTACGTTGTCCACTTTTTCCGAACAACTTTCTTTTTCTTGTGTGTCCTTTTCCTTTTTCGCTCAACATTTCTCGTCTCAGCAGAGACTGTTTCAGTTTTTGGAATCTGAATTGTACCGATTCCGACTAAAACCTTTTCCTCTGCCACTTCTGGATTTTCCAACTCGATTCCTCGGAATCCCCATATGCAGATGGAAAACAGAAACGTTATAGCGACTAACATTAACTCTCTGATGGAATCACTCCTTTTCCTTTTTCTTCTTTTCCGTCTCTGCCATGTTTTCAACTTTTCCAAGGATATATCCTTTGTCAAAATCAGACATTTTTGGAATTGCTTCTTTCAGTTTTTCAACGACTTTCTTTTCTTTTTCGCTCATATCTTCTCACTTCCTTTCCGTTATGCAATCTCACTTCTTTCAATCAATGGATATATGCTATTCTTTTTCAGAATCTCATACAGAAACAATCTGCCTTTCTGCGTCCACTCTGTCTGCATAACCACATCTGACTTTCCATTTGCTCTTGTAATATCAATAGTTTTGCTATGAACATATCCCATTCCTTGGTACTTCTGATACAAAATCCATTGCCTGCCGACTTTGTGTTGTACGTTTAGATCTTTCAGCAATTTATTAAATGCCTTAGCAGACATTCCATAATCTTGTGCAATCTGTGTTACCAGAACTGTAGACTTACTATTCAAAATCAAATCCACATAATTTGCTTTTGGTTTCATTTCGGAAATGGTATTGTTCATTTCAATGACTTCTGTTTCCAATTCCTTAATCTGCTTGTCTTTTTGTTCAAGCATTCTCTGTGCTTCAATAACTGCAAGAGCAATAAGGTCGTTTCCTGTTGGAAGTTGTGTTTTAATCACATCTTCCATTTCATGGAATCTGTTAATGTACTTTGCAGTAAACTCCGTTCCTTTACTTCCGGTCAGTTTATGTGCGATAAACTCGCAACCTTTCTTTGTAACCAGATAGCAAGGCTGCGTCTTATTTTGGCTGTTTATATAGGTACTTTCTGTGAAAAAATCGGACTGTGCAATCTTGCTCTTTCCTAATTGTTCCGAATATCTTCGAATATCTCGCAAAAGCATATTATGCTCTTTACCAACCATTTCAGCAACTTCTCTACTATCAATGTACTTTTGTGTCAACTCGTTCATATTGACTTTGCCTCCTTCCTGTTTGACTTTGTATGATTATACTATCACACTTAGTATTACTTGTCAACCTTTTTCATAAAAAAAGTTTGACTTTGTGTGACAACTATGATATTATACTATTGAAAGGAGGAAATCGAAAATGAATGAACGCATAAAGTTACTGCGAAAAGAATTGAATTTGTCACAAGAATTGTTTGCGGATCGCTTAGGTTTGACGAAAAATTACATTTCCTTAGTAGAGAACGGAAACAGAAACTTGTCGGAACAGTCTCAAAAAATCTTATGTTCCTTATACAACGTCAACGAAGAATGGCTGAAAAGTGGAACTGGAGAAATGTTTTGTCAGATTGACAAAAACGATGAAATTTCCAAATTGTTCGGCGAAGTTATAAAAGAAGATGACAGAGATTTCAAACGTCGGCTTGTAAATGCTTTAGCCAAATTAGACGATGATGGATGGAAGACATTAGAAACATTGATTGATTCGATTTCCAAGAATTAAAAAAGAGCCAAGGGATAAGCAATCATTCCCTTGGCTTTTTTCTTCTACTCTGTTAAATTTTCTATAAAAACATATATCGCCCTAAGAAAATATATGTTTTCCATCTTTTTAATCATTTCGATAATTTTGTTTTTGTAAAACTGCTCATTTTCGTTTTCATTTCCCATGTTGCCCTCCTTACGATAAGACAATTATAGAACATTTGTTCGTAATTGTCAATCATAAATTTGCAAGATTGATTGTTTCCCCTTAGTTTTAAAGTGAGGGGCAGAGTTACACAATGAACTCTTACCCCTCGCCAGAACTTGAATTGTCTCGTTTGAGACAATTTTATCTTACACCTTTTGGCACAAGAAAACAATCTTTTTTCATCGCAAGTTCGGTCAATTTTCGACACCAATGTCTTTTTTGAATTGTTTCCACATTTTGTTATCTTTTCCAATCATAGGATGAGGGCAATCCTTACCGTTTACATCCCAATGTCTGATAATGGTTTTGGCGTTTGGACAGTATCTTTTGATGTACTTAATCAACTTTTTAACTGCTTTTGCCTGTTCCGCGGTATAACCTTTTGTTGCATCGCACAATTCTATTGAAACAGAGTTTGCATTTGTACATTCCTTGTAATACTTCCCTGCTCCTTTGTTCTTGCTGTAAAATCCTCCAACGCTCCATGCAATCTGATTCATTGGAATTGATTTTACCGCTTTACCTTTTTTTCCAACAAAAAAATGTGCGCCAACGCCATTTCTTGCTCCTGTCTGCTCTTTTTGGAAAAATTTAGCATTGTTCAATGCCGTATCTCCATTGTTTCCAGTATAATGAATAACAATAAAGAAAATACTTTTTCTGTCTCTCTTTCCGTGCATACAAGACTTATTCGCTAACAGTTTTTTCATCTTCTTCTACCTCCTGTTCCTGTTCTTTCAGCAATGCTTCGTACTTTTCCTTGTAAGCCATCGCCGTAAATTCGGTTTGAGCAAGTCGAATTTTCAGTTCCTTGACCTCGTTTGCCAACTTATCAACGATGTAATCTGCCATTGTAATTTCTTTGTTTTCCATTTTTCTAACCTCCTAAGATTTTTTATTTCCATCTACCAGTAAAAGTAGCACTTACCACACTGCCAGATGGTATCACATAGCCACTTATCGTAGGCAACGTCCATATAATGTATCTTCCAAAACCGGTTTTTGTCACTGATTCAAAAGTGACATTACAAAACGGCGCTTGTAGGTTTGCAATTCCCAATCCTGAAATCACAGACGGAACATCTGTAAATTCTACAGGGAATGTCGCCGCAGGGCCAGTAGCATAATATGTCTCTATTTTATTAGAAAGTGAAACATTTGAAGTGGTCTTGAATCTGTATTCAATAACAAGTCTTCCGTCTCGGTATTTTTTACAAGTAAAATTTCCACTTGTTGTCACTTCGCAACCGATTATTTCATATCCATTTTCAGAAGCATTGTCTTTATTAACAGAAAATATCGTCTTTCCATTCGGTTTAAAGTTAATCGAGGCAGGAGAGATAAGAAGCCTTTCTCCCACAGCCGTGTCCCATATCCGTAAGTTTCCATAAGTGTTATCAAGGAAATATCTCACGGTGCCACCTTGTGCATCGTCTAATCCGATTAAACCATTTGATATGACCGTTTTACCTTTTGAACCGTTGTTTTTTATGGTAAGTGACTTTACTGTCGTTGGAACGTTTATTGTGCATGATGGTTCTATCGTAAACTCTCCGCTTGAAGTAATCTTGGAATACCCCGAATCAATCTCGAATGCTACGCTACTTCCATTATATGGTGTTCCAGAATTTACTCCAAAAGCAAGGCTTCTTGTTGACAACCCCATAAATTTATCATAGTAATCATTTCCATGGTTTAAACTTTCAAGACGTACACCGTCAAATCCAAAAAAGGCTTTGTTTATTTCAGTGTTATTGACTGTACAAGTCAACGACAAGAAATCTTCTTCTTGATTAAATTTGGAATTTATTTCTGCTTTGTTGTAATATGTTGCAGAGGCATTTTCCGGAGTATATTCTGAATTTGATATCAACCTTTGGTCTTTTAATGTAAATCCAGCAATTTCTCCGATCTCCGCGTACATATAACCGTCATATGTTACATACCACTCGTTTTCTATTTTAAGAGGGTCTTTTTTTGCTTTGTTAGCATAAATCGCATATGTTCTTCCATTTGCGTCCTTGTACGACTTGTCTGTGTTTATTTCCACTTGATATTGATACCCATTTTCTTCATATGATCCGACCAACCAATTATCAAATATTCCAAACCCTCCAATCGTACCTTTGTTTGCAGAAATACTTGCACCAACCAACGTCGCACCACTAATCACTCCAGTAGCAGTAATGTTTTGTGCAAAGATTTTTGACACAACAGCACTGTCAGCAAATATATCGTCTACATCCAACTCATTGGCGGTAATCGACGATGCCACAATCTTGTCTGCATTGATAGTACGGTCTGTAAGTACGTAGCCGTCAAGAGTATCTACCGTTTTACTAGTCAGTTCTCCAAGATTATTTAAGGCATATAATAATCCCTTTTCTGAACCTTTAAGAAGTATTCTGTCAGCGACCAACGTTCCTGCCGTGATTTTGTTGGCATTTACTTCAACACTATCCAAAAAACCAGTAACGTGTCCATCTACGATTGTTGCCCTGTCAATCAAACCAACGTTAGCAAAAAATGTACCGACATTTGCCACATCAATATTGGAAAGTTCAATATTGGCATACTTCAAATCTGCGGTATCTGCGTTCAAATAACCTAATTCTGCTACTTTGGCACTAAGGTTATTTGTTGTTATTGCGATTGTTTCCAAGTTATCAATCTTTCCATCTACGACTTCTAATGAAGCAATCGTTGCATACTTGATATTCGCTTCATCTACAGTCAAATATCCAATGTCTGCAATTGATGCTTTAAGATTTTCGATGTATGCTTTATCTGCCGTCAAATCTTTGATAAAAGAACTATCAACCTTTGCAAATCCAATCGTTGCATCTTTTATTTTGGCACCCGTCAAAGTGGCATCTTTGATTTTAGCATTTTCAATCTCTCCATCCTTGATTTTTGAGTTTGTGATTGACGAATTGGAAATTTTACTTTCCGTTATCGCACTATCCTCAATCTTGCTACCATCAATGCTTGATTCCATTATGTGGTTTCCTCGGATAGTTCCATCTACAATAAGGGCACCGGTAATTGTTGCCGCCTTTATTTTGGAACCGGTAATTGTTCCCTCTTCTATATTAGACCCTTTTATTGTCGAATCAGCAATAAGAGATCCGGTAATTGTTGAATCTTTTATTTTCGTTCCATCGATTGTACCATCCTTGAATATGCTACCTCTAATCGTGCTATCCTCAATATTACTAAAAGTAATATTTGCATAATTCAATTCAAGACTTGTTTGTCTGCCCTCTTGTGCCGCCGCCGCAGATGCCTGCGTTGAAACCTCTGTAGAATAACTTCCGTTGGATTCTATGTTGCAATTGCACGATATATTTGTAGTAAATCCACCATCCCACTCGTAGGAAATCTCCCCGCATAAAACATCTATTGGATCCTCTAACTCCGGCACCTTTACTTTTACAATATTTCCCGGTGCAATATTCCATCCAAAATCAATCCCAACAAACGTCATATCGCACGTATGATACATCAAATCGCCTTGCCTAAGACAAGCAGAAGCACGGCCGCCCGGTTTTTCGTTCAAATTATATCCAAAACCATCACTTGTCCAACCAATCCAATCGCAAGTAACTGTGTAATTATACGGTGTTTTACCAGTCATTGACGACTGTGAAGCAAGCAATGTATTTGATACCTTGTCTTCATCCAGATAATTTTGTGTCCATATATCATCACCAGGTGGGTCTGTCTCTTTTCTGTAGTAAATGCCAAGGACATATTTATTAAACAACAATGAAATAGTTTTAATAGCATATACTTCTTTTGAGTATTTGTAATTTCCGTCAAGATAATCTGGCAAAATATAACGATCCGAATTTAAAGAATACGTTTTTTGCTTGATAACGATTTTATTGTTTGTATCTTCGTATACATTTCCACCAAACAATATTGCAATTCCTGCCAAAGCAGTTTTTACAGATACTCCGGTTTTACATCCAGACGCAGGATCCATAAGGGTTTTTGCATCTTTAATAAAATTTGCTGATTTTGACAAAAATTCTGATTTTTCAGTTCCTATCGAATCCAATTCGCTTTTAAAGACAACAACTTTTCCGGTTATTTCCTCTATTTTTTTAATGATTGTATCAAAATTATAATTAGGTTTTGCCTCTGAAAAAACGATTTCTGTATTGGCATACTGTGCAAGTGTACTTTCCAAAGAAACAGAAAGTTTATCGCCACTCATAACTGGAGTTTCTGTTACGACGAATTGACCGAAACTAATCCATGCACCTTGATACTGGAAAAATATCTCGATATTTATTCCTTTAGAAATTCCATCTAAGTAATTCATGGTTATACTTGCGTTCTTTATATACACGTTTCCAATGCCAAAAACACTTCCATCGTAGCATCCATTAGAAATTTTGATAGAATCAATCTGTAATTCCTCGTTGGTATATTCAATCTCTCCAATTTTTACTTTAACGTCCACATACTCCGTAGTCATAGGTATACTTGTCATTGTTCCACCGCCTCAAATGATATTGACTGATTCAACATTTTTCCGTTGATAAATCCGTATTGTTGCAAAGAATAATTGTTGAAATAAACTGTTATCGTTTCCCATTCCCCAAACTCATTAGTAAATCCCAGTTTGTGGAATGCTGTTTTGTCGCACGTTTTGCTCTTAATCAATTTTAATTCCGCTACTGTGATATTTGGTGGAAACGACATTTTTATGCTGACCTTGTTATCCACAACCGTTCCTTGTGCTTTCGCCGTAGATGTTCGGCGAAAGTTTGAACTCTGTACTTGATTTCTTTTAATATCCACACCGCTAGCGGATGGACAAGCAATTTTCTGTCCGTCAATCTCCGGAACTCTATATGCCATGTCTTTTCCCCCTTTTTGCAATAAAATAGCACCTACCAAATAAGATAGGTGCCATTGTTTATGCCAACTTCCATCCGGAACCTCGGCTTCGTGTAATCTGTTCGGCTTTTCCCATGATTGTTGTCGTGAGTTTTGTTCCGTCCAGATATACATCTCCTGTCTGCTGGCTTTGATTTTCTGATACTGCCTGCGATACCGCCGCATAGATAGCCGGTGCAAGCGTGTTTGTAATTGCTTGTGCAAATCCAGTAGTAATCTGGTCGTTATTAGCAACCGCGGTTTTGCCGTTATTGAATTTTCCGACAAGTTCTCCATGGTTTGCCATGAAAAGTCCATCTTCCGGGAATCCACCTGTACTGTACGTTGGAAGTTTTGATGCAAAATCCGAAAGTTTGGATAGTCCGCTTGTTTTTAATGCCCTTTCGTATGGTTTTCCCATATTTTTAGGGCTAAGATTATCCAGTATCTTTTTTTGCTCTTTCGTAATTCCAAACTGTATTGGTGCCTTAATTGGCGATAACTTTACTTTGGAAACTGCATCTTTAATTCTTTTTTGTAAGTTTGATGTATTAACATTTGTACTAACATTTACAGACTTGCTTTGTAGTTTATCAATTACATTTTTAACTTTATCTATAGAATCCGTTCCGCTTGTTTTAGCGGTAACAGAAACTTCTTTTGATGTAAGTTTTCCAATTGCGGCATTAAGTTCGTCAACGGATTTATAATTTCCGTCAACAACGTCTTTATATGCTTTCCATGTTATCTCGCCATTGTCAAGTTTGTCTTGAAGTGTTTTTAACGCATTTTTTGAAGATTGCGTTTCGACACCAAGGTTTTTCATAGTTTTCTTTAAACTATCTGATGCCTTTTGGTAATCGCTAGTCTTTACTTTGGCATTATCCATGACATTATTGTTTTTACTAATCTGTGCGTTAATATCGGACTCTGCTTTTTCCAAAGTATTTACTTCCGCTCTTGCCGCATTTACTTTTGTAGCATATCTTCCAAGTATTTTGACTTGTGCTTGATATTCTGCGCTATTTACTCCAGAACGTTTTTTAACGTTGTTTGCAATTTCCTGTGCCGCCGCAAGTTCTTTTGTATATTTTGCAAGTTTTGCCTGTGCTTCGGAAAGTTTATTTCCAGTTTCCTGCTTTTTCTCGTAAAGTTCCACAGAAGAATTGTATGCCGCCTGCGCTTTAGCAGCTCTGTCAAGATTGGAAATCAGACCGTTCAACTCATCTTTGTTACCTTTGAATGCCCCTGTCTGCTTATCAATATTCTTTGATAACCCAGGAATTTCATCGGATAACTGTTTTGAGTATTCTTTCATTACTGCAATATCAGATGCGGTAGGGTTTGTCTTTTGGCTTAACTCATAGTATCTATTGGCTAATTCCTTTATGTTTTTCCCGTTTTCCAAATTGCCAGAATTATTGATTTCCTTTATATCTTTATTTATTTCATCTGTATACTCTTTTGTCTTTTGTAAATCCTCGTTTGCTTTTTGTGCGTTTATATCTAACTTTGCCGGTACTTTGATTTCGTAATCTCCGGTGTAATTGTAGGCATCTATCGCTTCGCTGATTCTGTCTCCAATCATTAAGCCTGCGCCGATGGCTGCTCCAACTGCCAACAATACCGGTGCCGCCGCCGCGGCTATTCCTGTGGCACTCAATCCGCTTAATCCACTTGTAATTGCTCCACTTATTTTTGCTCCAAGCGAAACAATCGCAGTTTTGGCAAATGTGATTTTAGACAAAATAAATGTTCCAATTTTGCTTGCGGCAAACGAAGTAGCGATTTTAGTTTTAAGGCTTTTTGCCATAGTTAAAGCAACTTCTCCCATCTTTTCTGTCGCTGCTTGCTTTAAACCTGCAAAGAAACCAGTTTTACCAAACAATCCTTTTATTGTTTTTGCCGCAAAAATCACACCAAAAACGCTACTTAATGCGCCAATCACACCGGCTGGATCTTCTTTCAATGCAGAAATTGCAATCGTCATAATGCTATTAAACGCATTTCCGATTGTTTTTCCAACGGAAGACCAAATTCCAACCCAGTCTATACTTCCAAGGAATTGACCGATAGATTTACCAACTTTCTCCCAATTCACACCGGAAAGTGCCGTATTGATTGATGCAAGAATACCTTTTAAACTATCGGACAACGTTTTACCAAGTTCCTGCCATCCAGTTAAACCAGTATTCTTTCTTACCTCTCCCATTTCCTCAAAAAATCCGTTGATTCCATCTGCTATTTTTTGTCCAAGACCACTAAAATCAAAATTTGTAACCAAGCCAAAAGCAAATTGAATCATTCCACGGACTTTAGCACCAAGAGTTTTTCCGGCAAGTGTCATGTCTGCATTTTGAAGTGCTGAATTGATTCCAGTCGCTACAGATACGCCAAGACCAAGCCAGTCAAATGTAGTTCTGAACGTGTATAATGCCCCCATAGCCGTATTAAATCCATTGGCTAAAGTTTTACCCACGGTTTCCCAGTTAATGCCTTGTACCATGCCATTAAGGAACGTAGCAAGGGATTTAGCAAGTTTATTTGTTGTCGTCTGAATTTTACCCCACGGTATACTGTCAAGCCCGCTTGTCAGCCATGAACCAACGGATTTTCCAAGGCTGGTATAATCTCCGCCTTTTTTCCAACCGCCTAAAATGGCTTTTTTCAATTTAGCCGCTAACTCAACCGCTTTATTTTTGTTACTCTTAAAGGCTTTATCCCATATGCTTTCATATCCTTTAACTGCCTTATTGATATCTTCCGATAAATCAATTCCAGCACCACGACCGTTTTTCTTTCCGGAAGATGAGCCATCGTCTTTGTTATTTGCCTGCAATTTATTGACGATATCAAATCCCTGTAAGTTATCATTAAGTTTTTTCTGCTTTTTGCTTGCTTTATCAGCGGCATCGCCATAATCATCCAATCCGTCAACCGCATCGCTATAATCTGGTGTAGCCATTGATGTATCGTCATATAATTTTGCTCCGGTCAACTTAGCAACCCATTGTGCAAAATCCTGCAAAACCATAACTACGGCATTCAGATATGGATATAATTTTTGAACTACCGGCAAAAATATTTGACCTATGGTTCTACTCAAATTTTTCAATCCGGCCTGCAACATTCTTACCTGGTTTGCGGGTTGATTGATTGTTCTAGATAAGTCCGCGTATGCAACTTTTGATTGTTCCAACATAGTTAAAACACGTAATTGCATTTTTTCTTGCTGGCTCATGCTTGAAACACTTGCGCTAATTCCATGCGCTAATGCCGTTTGCGCCAAGCCTGCTTTTGTGGTGTCGATTCCATACTGGTATAATGCCCTTGATTGTCCAATCAATCCACTTTGGAAGTTATCCATTACGTCTGACAAGTCTTTATTAGACAATGACGACCAATCCGCTGACAACATACTCAATGCCTTTGACGTGGCAATAGAAGTTTCTCCAAGCATTCCGGCAGAGTTTGTAATCTGCGAAATTGCCGCATTGTAATTCATTACCTCGGTCAAATCTAAACCAAGATTATGTTGCATATTGCTTGTCGCTTCTCCGGTGTCGTAATCAACGTTGAACCCGGTCATTTGAGTTTGTAATTTAGCAAACCTCGTACGAAAACTATCTGCATATGCTTCTGCGGAATCATAACCGGCTTTTTTAAACTGGCTCGCACTATCTTTTCCAACTTTATCCAATGCAACCGAAAAATAGTTAAATTCCTCGATGTAGTCCTGCATTGAGCCGATTGCACCGCCAAGTGCCTTAACACCTCGAATTACCATGAAGAATTTAGCATAAAACATTCCAATGCTTGATGCTATGTTTTTGGATTCCTTGTTGAATCCTAGCATTCTCGTGACTACACTTTTGAAGCCATTACCGAGCCTCGACAAAACATTAGTGGTATTCCCACCGCTAAAAGATATGCTATTCAATGCACTCCCGGCTCTACTTCCGGCGCTGGCAATATTTCCAATTGCCGTAAGCAACTGCGTTGTACCTTGCGATACTTGCGGTGCATTCTGCATCGAAACCATAAAATCTTTTACCTTTTTAGCAAGGTAATCCAGATTATCAGCCGTCTGCTTCGTTCTTGTTCCAGCACTAGCCAATCTAGCAATAGCATTTGTCAATTCAGATGTTTCTTTACTTACAACCGGTGCCCTTGACATCGACACCATAAAACTGCTAAGTTCTTTGCTAAGAAGCGGAAGTCCACTTGCCGATGCACTCGTCTTTGAACCGGCATTTGCCAATCTGCTGATTGCATTTACAAAACTAGCCGTTTTTGGTGCAACTTCTCCAGCGGAAGACAATGTAGTCATCATTTGGGCGATTCCATTTCCAAGACTTATAATTCCTTGCGTGTTTACACCGCCTTGAATTGATGATGTAAGCCTTGCCACCGCACTTACCATGCTATTTACATTTTTGTTATTAAAATTGACACTTCCAAGGGTTTTAAGTCCGTTCGCCATTGGACTTAAAGCATTCGACACCGCCGCCAATTTCTGACCGTCAAGAGTTTCAAATTTCTGCAAACCCTTTACAGTTTTAGTGAAATCTGGCATCTTCGTGTCTCTCATGCCTTTCATTCCAGCAGAAAGCATATTTAAACCGCTCGAGAATTTTGTCAATCCTTTTGAATCGACACTTGCTAACTGTTTAGATAAATTACCTAGTTTTGAGCATAGAACGTCAATCTCTTTATTGGCTTGTTTGGCTTTTGCTTGAATTTCAACTTCCAAACTATCTACTACAGCCATCCGTACACCACCAACTTTCCTTATATAATAAAAAAGAGGGCGACCGGACTTTTAATCCTTGTCGCCCTCTTTCTGCTTCATCTTTTTTAACTTTTGCTCGTTTTCAAAATTTTTCTGCATTCCAAGAAGCATCTGCAAAAACTCGTCTCGTTGTTTCTGGAGAGCTCGTTCTCTCTTCGCTTCTCTTTCTTCTTCCGTAGCCAAAAGCGGTAAATCTATGTACTCTGCTTTTGATTTCTTGCCATTAAAAGCAATATCTATCGCAACAATAAATGCAGATATTGCATAATTTCCAAACCAATTCCACATACTCTCATCGTCTATTTTTTTCTTTAAGCGATGACCTTCAAGACAATATTTTAATTTTTTCGGTGTCAAATGCAGAAATTCATCTATATGGATTCCAATGGCAAATGCTTGTGGAAAATATTCTTCCCATATTATTTTGTGGAAGTCTGTTTCTTTTTGTGATCCTGCGGAGTTTTTACTTCTTTCTTGTTCTGCTTCTGTTCTTCCGCTTCGATGTTCGTTTCCATGTCTTCCAGCATCTTCGTTATTCCACTCAAACCGAAAAAATCGTCTTCCTCCATACATTCTTTGATTTCCTCAAACAATGCGGCATAGTTCAATTTATTTTCTTTCATGTATGCTTTCATAAGTTCTTTCGATTCTTTTGCATCCGTCGAGTGATGCTCCTGCAATCCAGCATGAAAAGCAACCACACAAGTCTTTGGAACGTCTCCTACCATGTCGGATGTGCTTTCCATATACAACTCCAATTCTGTTTTTGCTGTTTCAGCACGTGCCAAGATATGTCCACCAGATGCCAACATGAACATACGTTTTACGCATTCCTCAATCTCTGCTGCTTCAAATGTAAATTCTAATATGTATTCTTTTCCTGCAATTTTAATTTTTTTCATATCGTTTTCAACCTTTCCCTTTCTTCCCATCTTTTTAATGGGAAAGGGGCAGTCCTAAGACCGCCCTTTCTTTGCTAAATCAATGTTTCTTCAAGTTCTGGCTCGGCTGTATCTTCATCGTACAAGCCAGTCACGACAGCCTTGCTCTCGTTATTTTCGGACTGGCTATTTATTCCCCCGAAAATTCAACCTTTGCATCAAGTCCTTTGTACTCTTCAATTACAAGATTGAACTCCGAGGTCAAAAGACCGTTCTGCCCCATTTCTGACTGCGGAAATGCCGGTGGCAACTGTGCAACTACAAAAAATGCTTTTGTAAGGCCCGGAATAATGGTCTCAAACCACATTCTTTTTCCACCAGTCAATCCAGCTGCGGTTGTAAATACCTCTTCCCATTCAGCCTGTGTGTCGTCTGTAAGGTTTACTGTTACTGGGAATGAGCCTCCTGTATCTGCTCTACCCTGAATATAACGAGTGATTGCGTCTTTTAATGCGGATGCATCAATCTGTTCTGCTTCAACATTGATACCGCCAATTTCGTTAATTCTGGATAATTCTTTAAACGATGTCGGCTTTGTTCCGGCGGTCGTTTCAACACCATAACCAAAAGTAATGCCGAGTGTACTTAATCCTGCTACTGCCATTGTTATTACCTCCTTAATTTAATAAAAAAAGAGCCTTTCGGCTCATTTTTCTTTATAATGTGTCGTTTGCTCCAACTACTCGTTGAAATCTTGCGGTGCTTCTGTAAACTTCTTCGCCAAAATCTAACTCCGGCATTGGTTTTACTTTAAACCGCATCTTTTTGAATATATCAGCGACTACGGACATGACTTTTCTTGCGTCAGATGGATCCGTATTTGTCGTTACATCAACTTGAATCGTTTCCAAAACACCATTTATGTCTTGTCCGTCAAGTGTCTGCCCGATCTCCTGTCCGGGCAATTCATGTATGTAGACTGTAGGAAATTTTGGCTTGCTATTCGCCTTTCCATTGTCTGTTATTCGAATGTCCGGATAGTCGTCTTTAAGTATCTTTTCTGCCTTGTAAGATACTGTTGAATATATTTTCTTACCTAAAAGGTAAGCCCATGTATTATCAACTTCTGCCATTTATCTGAACACCTCTTTTGCTATTTTTTTATATTTTGCTATGATCTCCGCACTTGCTTTATACATTGGCATCGTTGCCTTGACACCATGTGTATAGTGCCATTTATTATCTTCTCCAAGATAATACCAGCCATCTTCAAATGCGTGTATCTGTCCGGGATATGTTCCAACACCAAAACCGAAATCATTTGCTTTTGGATTCGGAATCTTGTTGTAATGAATACCGGCACCAAACTCAACCGCAAGCACCGTATGAAACGGTTCTCTTCCCTCTACTTTTTTTACTTCTCCAGTCGCAAATAGAATCGCCTTACACCCCATGTTCTCTGACGTTGTATTTGCCTTAAATGTGATTGAATTTCCTATGGGGGATTCATTTATCGCTTGTAATGCTACTTCCTCTCCTACGGACGCACAACGTGCCACAAAAGCATCACATTTTGCCTGCAAATCGTTTTTGTAATTTTGCAAGTGGTTTATTGTATCTTGTATTGAATTTTGTGAAAACAAGTTCATTTTGATTTTCTTTTTTGCCACAGAACCACCTACTTTACATTTCTTTGCAAAAGAAATAAATCAACTGTCAATCCCTCATCTGCTACACCTTTTACGGTATAATCCGCAGATTTTGGATCTGGGAAACCATCTGAATCATATTTAACTTCCGAACGTTTCCAAATCAAATCGCCTGCCTTGATTGGAAGATACCCTTTATCCGTTACAATCTGTGCATAATTAGTGGAATCATCTACACCAAACTCTTTCATAAGGACTTCGGACAGTTTATTATTGATGCTTGCATAAAAGGTTTTTGGTTTTGCAAAACCATCAATTTCCTTTTCAATCATCGGAATTTTTTCGCCGTCCACATCATAGTAAATGATGTTTCCCTCTTTATCTTTTTGGTAGATTTTTACGTTTGATTCAAGGCAAGAGTATGTCATTTCCTGCTTATTAATTTTAAGCATTTGGCTTTGCCTTTTTATAAATCTGGTTTACTCCGGTACTAGCCAATCCAGAAACAATTCCTACCGAAATGGCATTCAGAATATCGTTTGCCGGAAAGTCCGGGATGACATACAATCCTACCACTCCAAGGATTCCACCGAAAACACCGACAATAACCGGAATGTAATCATCTTTGATGCCAGGAATAAGTTTTGCACCAATTCCAATCAGATAGCAAATGACTATGATTGCTATGCAAGTTCCAACTTGTGTAAAATCCATTAGTCTTTACCTCCATTTTTTAGTCTTATTTCTTTTATCTCTTCGTACATTTTTGTTGCCATTCCATTTCCTCCAAGTGCATGATATGCGTTGTACATTTCTACGAAATTTTCATACGCATAACTTGGAATTTCTCCCAATTTCATGTACTTATCGTGGTATTCTATGAGTTGCACACGCAAAAGAAGCATTGTACCTTTGCTATTTGCATCCCTGTCTTTTTTCTGCTGCTTTAGGAGCCAAACAATATACCCTAACAAAATAGGCAACACAACTGTGTAAGTTTGTAACAAAAATTCTTTCATTCCATATCTCCTTGTTTTGACATACTGCCCTCCACCACTTTCTGTATGCCGCCTGCTACCAAATGGTAACGCACATTCTTCTATATGATTTTGGCGATAGGATGTACACCAACAAGCAATTCGTTTCGGTCTTTCCAGTTCCTGCTTACTCCATTCTCTGTATAAGATTCCATGAAACCTTCTCCTGCCTGCGAATGATCGTATACAACGAGATTTACAATAACTCCATCGAATTTTTTAAGATCGTTAGCAATTTGTTCTTCTTCGTAATCATCTGGGTAATTTCTTTCGCCAATAACATCCTCTCTTGCTTGTTTAATTAATTGGTTCAAAAGCGGATTCTCTTCTTTGTGGTCGAATACTACTTTGTCCTCGCCATTCTCATTCTCAATATGAAATTGTTCTAATCTGATTTTGACTTGTTCCAAAATACTGTATTCTTCCATAGAATCCACCTCTTACAAATCAAATTTTTCAATAAGCATCTTTTTCAATTCCGAACCGCTGATTTCATCTGCATTTTCAATTTCCTGTTCTTTTGCAAGCGACTGTAAATCAGATGTAGACATTCTGTTAATCATGGTTTTGGTGTATTTAGAAGAGCCGGAAAACTTATCGCTCTCCGGCTCATAATCTAATTCATTACCATATACCATGTCCTGTCTAACACTATCAGCCGTTACATTTTCACTCTGCCTTGCGGCATTGATCTTATGTCGTCTCAATAGCATAAACAATACACCGCCTTTTCTTACGCCTTGAACTTAGCCAAAACGACTTTAGAATCGTTGCTAAGAACGGCAGTATAATGTTCGTCTCCAGAAATAACCGTTGTTTTTGCAAGGATGTCTCTATCGGATTCGATTTCAACGCTTCTCTTCATGTAAATCGTAAGTGCACTCTCTTCCTCGGAAACACCATCTGAGCCCGGATCCTCGTTCGGGTCTTCGGCAGACACGATAACGATAGGACACGCATAGTATTCTGCGTCAACCGCATTTACTTTGTCTCCAATCTTTAAATCTTCTTTGAGGGTATGTGCAAGTGCAGTGGAAAGATGAATATGTGTACTGTCTTCCTCAACGGTATCGGCAGAGATCTCAATTGTTCCACTTGCGTTCTTTGTGTACTTAATAAGTTTTACCTTTTTGGATTTAACAACCTGCGCTCCAGCAATAGATCCAATTGTTCCGTTCATAATAACGTTCAACGGGTACTTGTCATTACTCTTGAAGTCTGCATCATTCAAAAGTGTTGCTTCCTGCGCCGGATTGATAAACATAATCTTTGTAAGCGACTGATCACTCTCATCGTCAAACTTACTGTTTGCCGCCACAACCGAAGAATAACTAATGCTTGCTGACATTCCGTTGTAAACAAGAGAAGCACCGCAAAGTGCATCATAACAATCGTTATCTACTTTAGCCGCGATAGATTTTGAAATCTGGTCGATGGTAGTACCCATAGGATCTCCATATCCAGACAAAACAGATTCGTCTGTCAATTCTACTGCTTTACCAGCCTTTTTAACCTTTGCTTCCGTTGTGGACGTTGTAAGTACGGTAGTTCCCATTGCAACGCCCTCGGCAACGTCTTCCGCATCTCCGATGTATGCGTATTTTGGTACAATAATTGTACTTCCCGGTCTACCAACAAGAGTTGTGTCAATTCTTGCGATAGGGGAAAATTTAATCTTTTTTGGAAGTTTTGCAGACACCATATCTGCCATAACTTCCGGATCTACTAAGTTTGCTAATTTTGTCTGTGGCATATCTTATTACCTCCAATTATTTTGTGAACTTTTCATAAAGTTCCGGATTTTTATTTTTGAACTCTACTCTATGGTAGTAATCCATTTTGTTAAATTGCTCCTGCGTAACAGAACTATCTCCACCACCAGAATTGATAGGCGGTCTTGATTTTAACCATTCCGCTTTTGCTTCTTTCATGCGTCTTTGAACTTCATTTTCAATGACATTTGAAATGACGTTGTGGTCGGCATCTGCAATTGCATCAATCAACGTATCAATCGCATTTTCATCGCTTATTGTTTTCTGATAAGCATTTACTGCTTTAATGTGATTGAGCTCTTTGCTCATGCTTTCAAATTTTTCTTTCTGCACTCTCTCCGCTTCTGCTTTTGCTTCTGCTTCCTGCTCTTCCGCGGTCTGTTTTGATCGCAACTGTTTCTTGTAAGTCGCCGCTTCTGAACTTGCCTTATTTGAAGCATTCTTATACTTTTCTTTTTCCGCTCTCTCGCTGGCTAACTGCGCCATAAGTTCTTCAACTGTAGGTGTATCAATATTTTTCTGATCTTCTACCGTTGGATTTTCTACTTCTGGATTTTCTGTTGTTTGATTCATTGTTTCTGCCATGTCTATTACCTCTTCTTTCTGCTTTTTATAGTTTTTCTCTAACTTCTGCGAGATTTATAACGCGCTTTCTCTAGCGCATATAAAAAAGCCACCAGAAATTTCTAGTGACTACGTTTTACTTATCTGTTCTACTTTTATCTATGACTGGACTGTTTTCTGTCTGGTCGGACAAATCTTGCATTATTCGGTCCTTGTTAGGTGCTTGTTCTCCATCGCCGCCTTCTGCTTGATTGCTCGTATCTTTATTTATGATACTGTTTTGGTATGCTTCAACCATTTTCTCACTTCTGGCAATAACATCGTTTGGATCATCAAAGAACGGTATCGCGTCTACCGTATCTTTAAGGCTGAATCCATGACTTAACAGCGTTGCCATCGCGTTTACCTTGGTTGACATTTCGTAAGTTTTCTGCCTCTTTATGTTTGGCTGGACATCTGTTGCTTTCAATTTCAGCAACGGATCATCCTGTGATACGTTTTCAGATTCGCGTATCGCAGAAAGAACTACTTTCACTTCATCCATTTTACTTCCGTCTGTAATCAACTGCTGTTTTGCCGCGGCTGTTTCTGCTTGGCTCCATCCAGTAGCATCACTCATTGCAACTCCTGTACTTCCACCGGAATTGTCATTTCTCTGCGGAACATTACACTTTTGAAGTATCAATTGTCGTCTTGCCTGCATATTATTAAGCATTCCAGAATAATCATAATCTACGGCAAGAGGATTGATATAAGGCTGTCTTCCGTCTTTTGATGTATATGTCAAAACCCATTCATTGGTGCTTGGCTTTTTATCAACCTCTGTTACACTTCCATCTTCGTTTTTTATTATTTCTTTTGGAAAATCAACATCATTTCCATGCCATATTGCCTGCGTGTTTTGCTCTACATCATTTGTGAAGTCTGAAATAAGCAGATTCAGATTGTCCATTTCCGAAATTTGCCTTTCAAAACATCCCATGCGATCATAAGATCGTATATACTCAATAATCGGTATTTTGTGTAATGGGTTTTCTTCTCCACTTCGGTTTAAAAAGCCCCACTTGTTTTTTTCTTTTGCCTCTCCATTTGTGATTTTCAATCCATCTGTTATCTCATATCTAAAATCCTTGCTAAAGCAAGTATAATACCTTGTATTTGAGTTTTTTTCTTTTCGGTATGTTCCGGCAAGAATAACTCTTTTGTCTTTATAGTAAAGCGATCGAACAACAAAAGTCGTTCTTGGGTCCAATACGTCATATGTAAAGTAACTTTCCCCATCTTGCCATTCCGTGTTTATGTCAATGTATACATATCCAACACCGCAGATTTCAACGTATCTTGCCAACTCCTGTTGCTTTTGTCGTGAATTTTGCGATTCATAGCATTTATTAAGAGAAGCAATAGCACTTGTTAAATTTTCATCTTCTCCGTTTCCATTCTGAACAAGAGATATTGGATTTCCCCACTTGAATCCAAGGTTGAACTCCGTAACCTCATTTGCAACATTATCAACGCACTGGCAATCAATATCCGTTCTTGTTTGCTTTACTCTTTGCAAAGGCTGTATTCCAGCATCATAGTCAAGAAGATATTGTATTCTTGCTGAATTTACGTCATGCTCTATAATGGCATTACGCAAAATTGATATTATATTGTCGCTTGTAATTTCTTCCGCGTCTGTATAAATTACAATTCTTCCTGTATTCACTGTCACACCACCTAAACAAATCTCATTCCGCTTGAAGTCGTTCGTTCAAGCATTTTCGTTACTGTTACTTTTGCCGTTACCGGGTCATATAAAATTCTCTTCTTGCACTTTTTACAATTAAAAGCCAAGTTCATTTTTGTGATTCCGTTATGGCTTCCTACTTTTCTTCCGCACTGCGGACAATATACTGTAACCATATGCCTTTCCCCTTGCAATAAAAAAGGCACCGCAATACGCGATGCCAAAAACTTTCTTTATTTCCTAGTATAATAATATCACAACTCATATGTGACATTCCATGACATCTTTTATTTTTTTTCACAAATATTCATCGCCGAATTTTTCTTCAAATTGCCGCAATGCTTTTCCATGAAGCCGAATCGTTTGTCTGTATGAATAATCCATTTCCACAGAAATCTTTTCAAACGATTTCTTTTCGATGTAATGGGAAAAAAGCACATTATAAACGTTTTCGTTTTCCATACTATCGATTTGACTAATGATTTTTTGTTTTTTTTCAGTAAAATCATCAATTATCTTATCAAGATTTTTTTCCATTTCATCAATTTTTGCATATGTGTTTCCAATACGATCAAAGTTTGGTGTGCTTTTTACTCGTTCTTCGGTTGACACAGAAGAAATGCTACGAGACAATTCCCTTAACTGTGCTATTTCTGCCAATTTGTTATTTATCATCCGATTCAATCGGTTTATTTGATTCAAATATTCTTTTGTTGTCATAACATCCCTCCTATATCGGACTTGCAATAATAACTGCTTTTCTTGTCTTGTTTCCACCAGTTACCCTTAACGCAAAGTTAGAAAACACATCTGGAACATCATCTAACTGCTTTTTTCCGGAAACAGAATACTGTTTTAACAAAGACATCATCACTCCATATGGTTCGTTAGGCTTATACAATGATGGATCCTTGAATATTACGTGCTGTAAAATCCAGTTAGAACACTGGAAAATTCTTGCTTCTTTGTTTGTCTCTGTCGGTGTGTCTGTAATATTGCATATCCATCCTTTGCTTTCGACACGTTTATTTACTTCCATACCAACGCGGTCTCCACCAGCATTTCTCTCAAACTCGCATTCCTGCACTTGATTATTCACCAGCACATTAGCGGAATTTTCATACTGCATCTCATAATCCGCCGTATTATCACACACACAATCGACGCAATAGTAATCTTCTCCATATTTTTGTAATACCGGAAGTACAAAATAGTCTGTTCCTTTCCCCTTTGTGTCGCATTGACTGGTAATAATCTCCGGTTCTCCGTGTGGCAAATTGAGATATCTTCGAATCTTGTCTTCTGGAAACAGTAAGCCTTCTCGCTCGATTGGATCCTGCTTGTATAAACAACGATAAGAGATTTCGTCCATAAGTAACTGTATATCTTCAAAATCTTTTACAGTATATCCACCAAACTCAAAGTCAAAATTGCTCTCTCCAGTTACTGGATCAATGTCTGGTACTGATATTACTTTTACTCTTTTGTTTCCCTCATAGGCCTGTATAATGCGTCCAATGACATCGCGGACACTCCACCTAGTAGCAATATGTATCTCTTTACATGGGTTTCCATCTTCGTCCGGAATCTTTCTCTGTCTGGCATCTACAGCATATTTTCCCCACAACTTATCAAGGTAAAGTGGATTTAATGCTTCTTCAATACCACCAATCATGTCATCTACAAGCAAAAATTTATTCGCACGCACTTTTCCGGCATTCTTACTTCCAACGGACGTACATTGAACAGACTGGAACGGCTTATACTTTCCGACGTTAAACGTTTCCAACTTTGCATTTGTGCTTGTTACTTTAAGCCTTGGAAATATCTCGTTCCATGTGTACTCGTCTGCGTTCGTTACGATGTCATATACGCCATCATAGTACATTCTGGTAATATCTCCACTATGTGAATAAAAAAGGTTATATCCGTTCGAATACCAGCCTATAACGGCAGAATGGAAAAACTTTTCAATCGTCGTGTTGTGCGTAATGATATAATCATCCGTAATATACAAGTGGCACGGATCATCAATCATAATGCACTGACATTCTTCTCTACCGATATACTCAACTGACTTTATAAATCGCTTTACATTTTTTCTTTGTGGATTGTATTTTTCTTTATGTCTTGATAGTGCAAATACAGATTCGTTTTCTTTGAAAAACTGTATCGTTAGCCTATGAGACGGTTTGCATTCAATGAATTTTCCGTCTTTTTTATATCCGGAATTCCTAACTGTTTCATGCACATATCCTCCTAGCGAATGCACCAAGTCTTTGACATTTTGCGCCAGTTCTTCAGAACACGTAGTATACTCAATACTTGTTTTTTCGCAACTTCCATCTGTATCTAGCAAACCTCGCAATAACCATAATCTTTGTTCATTTGAAGCATGCTGATAATCATTTGGTATAAACTTATCTTCGCTTTTTTTGCCAAACAATCCGTATTTTTTCAATGCAATAGAAACAAGGCTTCCATTTTTTGTATTGTTCCCCTCATGTCCAACAACTGCGTAATCATAGTTCGACACATGTTTGAGTCTATATCCGTTTGGAAGATAGCGGTTCATCCTGTCAACAATTTCCATATCTGATGTAGAAAATCGAACCGAACCACCAGACAATCCACCATCACCAAGTAATGCTCCCATTACATATGGGTGCAATAACAACTCTTTTTGTGGAAAATCAATCGGTTTTACATAGTCGATTGAATAATTAGATCGTTTTCCGCTTTCTACGGTCAATTTTTTCATCAAATCAGACAATGTAATTGTTCTTTGTCTATGAACTCCTGTTTTAGATTCATAGACACGATCTTCTCTGTTTTGTACGGTCCATAAATGTTCGTCAGAACAACGGCATTTTGAACCATCATCAAGTGTCATTTCATATATATCTCGTTTTCCTTGCGGATAAACTCCAACGACATTGGCAACGTTTCCATTTCCAGCGACAACTTTTGAACCAACTTTTATATCTCCCATTTTCACAAATCCGTCCGGTGTAAGCACTTTTGAATACATTGGCTGCGCTTTTCCAGTCCCCGGTGGAAGAGATATACACAAAATGTCGTATTTGTCATCTATCATCCCTTGCAACGCATCTATAAGACCAATTTTTATAAATTGCTTTCTTCGCGGCATATAAAACCGCTCTTTCGGCAATCTTTTCTTCTCAATGTACCTGAAAAAACTATCAACAACCTTGTTTCTCGCCTCCAAAAGCAAAACCTCATACAGTTTATCTAAGATTTCGTAAGAAACATCGTTTTCAAAGCAATATTTTTCCAGGTCCCATGAATTTCCCCCGGTTGAATCCTTGATAAATTGCTCTATAATCTCTTTTGCTCGACTAGTGAGTATCAATCCATACTTGATATCTTTTTCTCTCTCTATGGCTACTTGACAAGCCTGCACGTATGCTTCAATAGCATCTTCGTCAATGCCATTTTGCTTTATGTAATTTTCATATTCTTGGATTCTTTGCCGCAATTCGGCTGACATAAAGATGCACCTCCACAGAAAGCGGAAGTGTGTTTACTTCCGCCTATATTTTTTTTAGGTTAGCGGCTGAATCTATTTTCAGTCGGTTAATTTTTTATTTTCATTTTTCAATAATTTTTACAGTGTCTTGTATACCATAGTAAATTATGTACCTTTTTCCGTCTTCACTTTCAAACTTGATGTAATTATCGGTATGATCGCTTTCTACATCAATTTTCCCTTGATAGTGAAAAACTTCTCTACCATCTTCCGTGGTAATCGTAATTTCTCGCTCAATACCATTTGAAAGGTTTGACCGGAAATCTTTCATGCCTCTGATTCCGCTTGCGGTTGATGTGTTGTACCAGTGTAAAAAAATCGCAAGCAAAACAGTAACAACAACTGTACTAAAAACAATTACCAAGCCAGCAATTCTAGTATCTTTATCTGCCAAAAACACAACACTTATACCAAGCCCAATCAAAATTAAAAGCACTAAAAATACCCATTGTACTATTGTAAACATAGTTATAACCTCCTTAATAATTTGATGCTTCATTGCAACAAACCGGATGTAATTTATCAAGAAGTTCATCGTATTTTTCAATTACATAATTCGCCGGGACTGCATAATTTTTGATTCCATATGCCAAGACTGTTTCTCTTTCAATCTGGCATCCGCTCCATTGGTAACTCTCATTGATTCCAATAAACACATCTGCTTCTGACAACTTTTTCAGGCTTTCACCAAGATACCAAATTGCCTGATTATTGTTCTCCGGTGGATTGTCCTCGATGTAACTGTCAATTAGTTCCAGTTCTTCGCCCTCGTAGATTTCAGCAATTTTTTTCATTTTCTGTATACTTGCTTTGATTTCCTCTTCTGTTCTGCCTTTCATAGGCACGCTCACAAATAATTTTTTCATAATATGATTCCTTTCCGCTGATAATCAGCAAATTATTTTAATTTTCCTGCATGGCAATGCCACCAAGAATATCTTAATCTTGAACAATAATAATCTATTCCGCATCTGTCTTTTAGGTATTTAATCATTTTGGGATAATAAATCCAAGATTTTACAAAATCAATCATTCTTCTCATAATCATTTCTCATAAACCTCTCAAAATCTTTCCTGCACTTTCCCCTTAAAACAAATTATCCGGGAACTCTTCACCATTTATAAGTTTCCAGAAATATTTACTGATTGTTGGCGGGCTAACTCCGACGTACTTTGCCGCTTTTGTCATACTCATTTTGCATTGCGCCCATTGATTGTACGCATAATAAAATTTTTCCTTGTCAATCTTGTGTACGCCTTTTGCCATTTTTCTTCACTCCTTTAATTTGCGGAATCTGCATGGCGAATCTGCCGATTTCTTACCTTGCCGGATTCCAGCAACGACCATGCAATATAATGAATGGGGTTCTGTTGCCCTGATAGTATAAGGCAACAACGCAAGTGATGGGATTCGAACCCATAATTCAAAATTGCCCCTCATGGCATATACACTTGCATAATGACCGCATCCAGGGCTTTTCACTACAGTAGATAAAGCCCAACTACAGTAGTGTGTCGTTCAGATACGGTCATAGGTGCCATTTGGCACCGTTTGATTTTATCGTCTTTTCTGACGCTCAAATAAAAAAATATAGAGAGTATTTGCACAATTTGTGCAATTGGATGAGTGCGGACTTGAACCGCACGGCTGACCTTTTGCGCGCAACAATCACATAAATTCATTCTCGCCTAATATATCAGGATCCTTGACATCTCGGTAAAGAATAAAAATACGCTGCCTGCCCCTTGCATCATCCAACACAAGCCAAGTCATGAACGATAAAAAGATTGTTTACTCTGAATAATTCCTTGGCTTGTCCTTATTTGATTTTTTTAGTAGACTGACACCTTGTCACCACTACCAAAGTATATCGCCGTGTCGGTTACTCGGCTTAGGCGATAATCGGATTGCAAGGATTCGAACCTCTTACCCCACGAGACCAGACACATCTCTTCCCAAATGCATCCAGTCAAGTATGTGGCAATCCGTTTTGTGTGCGTGATGAAAATGACAAAATACACGCACACACATCATTGAAAGGAGCGTTTCCCCATGTAATGAGAAACTCTAAAAACCACCGGCTATAACGGCTCTGCCATGAAAAGCAAAACTTGATTTTCACATCATCAATAGGGAGGAACTATTAAACCTGCCTAAATTCTGCCATGACATTTGACCACCACAGCAGAAATCAAATATGAGGTATTATGAAAAAGGTATTTCAACCCAATACCGACTGTCACGGCACCGCTGATCTCGGTGTTTGATTTCCACAGTTTGGAACTCGGCTAAGCCCCGTAAACCGTACAGACATTTGACCGACCTGCACGGTGTAAAGAAAAAGGACAAGTTATATCAAAAAATTCTAACTACCTAGTATTATGTTCAAGTGTCCAGCACTTATAAGTGCGCTCACTCGATTAAATTCTTCCTGCGCGGATTCTTCTGATTCATACGCGCCTAACAAATAATTTTTACCGTTTTCTAACTCGGCATTTATTGTCATCCCATCTCGTCTCAATACTGCTCTGTCTAACGGGATAGATATATCTTGGTTTTGCGAAACTATTCTCATTCGGCTCAACCTCCGTTTTTTGTTTTTGGGGATATTTGGGGGACTTAATAGGTCGAACGTACGTTCGTATATAGACCCCCTCCCCCTCTTCCAGTCCATCCAGTGCGGATCCGCTCGAATCCCTGCCACGTCCGCTCATCTGTTCGGGTTTGGCTTGCTTTCTTTAGCTCTCTTGGACAAACCATAGTTTGTCAAATAGAGTAAATCAATATATAGTGGTCCTTTCTTCCTCTGCCACAATATCTTGTTTTTCTGTCGATTCCAGCACTTGAACCGGTGCAGATTCTCCCAACTTTGGTAAATCAGCTGCACCCAATGCGGCGCGCTGGCTATTCTCCCGTGATACTCCTGGCAGATTCCAGCGGAATTGGTGATTAAGAATAGCCAAAATTCCCATGGCCTTATTTCCAGCCGTTGACAGTTTGGCGCTTAAAGATTCTTCACGCAAAGCGTCTATTTTTTGCGTGAGGCGATAAGGGGCATCGCTTAATCTCCCCGGCTTATTCGTCGCCCAAGCGTTAATCACATCACTTGAAATCCCTGTAAGGAATGCAAATCCTGCCCTTGATATCTCTTTATCATTCATAACACACAAATAGGCGTAAGATTCCAGCACCTTCTCGAGCTTTGCTATATCGTATCTGTTGCAGTTGGATTTCTGAACTGCTCCAGGAATTTCAATATTTCGTTTATCTCTTAAAATATCCCTGTCTTTAAACAAACATCTGTTTGTATACATCAAAGCACCATTCCATATATTCTGTGGTTCTTTGCTCATGTCTTTTATTGGCGGTTTTTTCAGCCTACAATATTCATCTATGCAGGCGGCTATCTGGCTGTCGTAAACTTCCGGCATCTGCTCCGCCTCGATCTGTTCTAATTCGATTTTTTCGGTATTTCCATTTTCTGCCATATTAGCCACCTCCTGAATGATTCCAGCACAGCCCACTTTATTCTGCCCGGATCTGTCTGATCTGATCTATCTTATCCGACCTCGTCCGCTTTGGTCTGATCTGGTCGGCTTGTGTTGTCCTATACTTTTAATAGACCCCTTTTTTGCTCATTTGTCAATGAAAAATTTTATTTTTTTAAAAAAATTTATTTGTGGCGGTCTGCCGCGGTCGGGTCTGCCCGACAGATATTATATAATAACCGAGCTTTTCAAGGTTATTATATAATATATATATATTCTTTACTTCTTTTAATATCTTTCTTTTACTCTTTATTCTTTTCTTTGCTTCTTTCTTTTCTTTTTCTCATTTTCTTTCGTTCTGTTTGTAATCTGATTGCATTTCTGTTTGTGATTTGATTGCATTTCTGCCCGTTAAATTGCAATTTTCCATTGCCTGGAAACTGCGAAAATTCGGTACTTTGTCGGTGCTTTTCTGTTTGTAATTCTGTTCGTTAAATGATTGTAATTATGTTTGTTAAGTTGCTGAATTTGCCACATTTATTTTTTCCAATTTTAGGCAATAAAAAAGACCGCCGAAACGGTCCTTTTTATCTGTTTTGGAAAATTAAACTTCTTTAACTTCCCAAGTGCTACCACCGCCGAAAATGTCAGTATAATCATTTAAAGCGTCGGCGAGTTCTTCCAATGTCTTCGCGTCGGCAATTCTGGCTTGATATTCTTTGAATTGCTGGCAGTAACTTTCCCATTCTTCATCTTTTCCCAAAAAATCAGATCTATCAAGAGCATCTTCTAGAATTGCTATTTGTTTTGCGTCTTCCAAATTGTCGAAAAAATCGCCGTTTCTTGTTTTAATGATTTTATATTTTTCTTCCTCTTCCTCTTCTTCTTCTTCTTCCTCGAGTTCTTCTTGCATTTCTTCGAAGTCTCTTTCGAGTTCTTCGAAGGTCATGCCGTCACGCTCTCCAAAGGCTCCGGAATAAGCGTATAACTTGGCTCCGTTCTCTTCGTACTCGAAGACATCCAGCGGATCGGATCCGTTGTAAAACTCTGCTGCCTTATCGCTAAGGCTTCTAATTGTCATTTCCCCCGCTAATTTTTCGGAATTATTAAACTTTTTCATAATTACCACCATCCGCGCCGATCTATGCGGCGTGCCTTTCTCTATTTGATATATTCAGTATACACTAATTTTAGTGAATTGTCAATACCTAAATTTTAAAAAAAATCAAACTTTTTTATTTGGTATTTTGGAAATGATCTCGGCTCTGTCTTGATCTGTTTCGACGAACTTTAAAACGTCGCGCGGCTGCATTTCCAGAACGCAACAAAGCCGGTTAAGATTATCCAGCGTTATAGAAGTATCGCCCTTCTTAAATTTAGCCATTGTCGATTGTCCAAATATTCCAGACGTGCGCGCCACGTTGGAATTGATCCCAATATTTGCGAGTTCCTTAATTACATCAATTTTATATTCTAGCATTTTTGTACCTCCTTTTATTTTTTTCTTATTATAAAGCAACGTAAAAAAAAAGTCAATATTTTTTCACGAAAAATAGTGTTTTTCTCTTGACAATTCACTAGAATTAGTGTACAATGGTTATAGATCAAAGGAAAGGAGATCTTGAAAATGAAAACATATAAAATTTATATTGGCGGCTTCCAGATTGGAACCGAGGAATTGACCGCCGAAGAAGTCAAAAAAATGAATAACTCCGGGATCGTCGTTGTTCCGGTTGAAAAATAGGAGGTAATTATTATGAATAAAATTTTTTTTGAAGGAAAGCAAATAGAAGGCGTACAGGAATTGCGCGAGGATGTCGAAAATTTCGTAATTTTGGCAGCCGGAAACTTTCCAGGATGTAGCCAAAGAAAAATAATTTTCCCAAAAAACGAAGTTGAAATTGAAGAAAGGGAACAAGCAATTTTTATTGACTGGAAATAATTTCGAAACGCTCTCCGGAGCGTCCGCCGCGGGATAGCCTCCCGGCGCTGATGAGATAGGCTAGAAAGGTCAATAATATGATAAAAATTGAAAATAATAAAATCTATAGCACTTCTACACTCTGCGAAAAAACGGACGTTTTTGAAATCGTTGAGAAAATCCCGGCTGGCTTTTTCGTCTGGAATATTGGCGAAAACATGGGGACACATGAATATATTCCTGTTTGTGAGGACTTACACCCAGGAGATAAAGAGGATTATCATGTTAACTTGTCGACGCTCAAAGCGGTAAAAGTCACCCCGAATGAATGGGAAAAACTGTATAAGGCGGCACATTGTGGCGTTGGAAATCTCAAGCAGGCAGAAAAAGCATTGAAAAGTAAACGCCGCGGATACTGGAGCGACAGAAAAAGAGCCGCCGCAGAACTCACAATTGATATTTTCCGTAGAATTTGCAAATAGTCGAAACCGCCCAGCGCGGGCGGTCTGGTGTAGGATGGCAACCTTGCCACTGATGAGACAAGCCAAACAAATAGAATGGAGGGCGATTATTATGGCAAGTATAAAATTGCAGGGGATCCACTCCCCACAAAAAGCGATACCGGCGGGAGATCTCAAACCGGGAATTGTTACCGTTTGGAATTTCGGCTTTACCGAAACAATTAAAAAAGTTGAGCCTACCAAGAGCGGAAAGAGTGTTAAATGTCTCATTGTCTCAGATGAGACGGGAACCGAGTACACCCGGACAATGCGAGTAGATAGACTTGTAGCAGTCAAAGAGGTAGAGGAAGAAGATCCAAAAAATCCAATTGATGCCGCTATTAAGAACCGAGACAAAGGACCACATATATATGCCGAGATCGGAAGCACGCTAGAATCTTTTGACACGCAGACATTGGCGCAATACTATATCGAGCATCTGGGCGAGGGCGTTTTGCGAAATTTCATTGAACAAGGAATAATTGCAAATGAAATTTCCAAAGTCAGAAAATAAGCCAACGGGCGGCAAATCCGCCCTTTTCGGCTTGTAAAAGTCTGCCAAATGTGGTATAATGAGGGCATATAGAACCATGCCCCGAATGGCTTTAGTCGAGCGGCTCAATCTTTGCCGGTTGGGTTTCTTCTGGTAGCAGTTTAAAAAACCGAACAAGAAAAAGCAATTTTTGAAATTGTGAACTTTTTTCGGTTTGAAATCTGGCAAGAAAACTACCCCAGGGGGGTTAAAATTTCGTTGCAAAATTTGCAGCGAGTAAAGAAAGGATGATATTTATGAGAACAGAATCGCAGAATATGCATATTAACGGTGTAACAGTCAACGGAATTTGGGTAAGTTTTGATATTGAAAACGTTGTATCTATATCAGAAAAAGGCGTAAAGTCGGAAGCGATTCAAGGGATCGCAACTTTTGTGAGAGAAGGGGAACAGATCCATAAAATCTATAATATTGGCAACTTTGATTTTTGTGCAAAATTATTAGATAATGAATTTGCCAAAATGGAAGCAAAAAGAATGATTGAGGGTGCCAATAGAAGCGCTCATAGTCCGTTTAAATAAAATAATAAATAAGTATTATAGGCACGTTTGGCATAGCTGATCGTGCCTATAAGTGCCGAAAGTAGGTATAAAATGATAAATGACGACTTGAAGGAGTTTATAAATGAGGTCTGCGGTGTTCTGGAAATTCCAGTCCCGAACATTTCGGACGATTTTCGCGTATTCGAAAATAATACAAGGATGGCAGTTTTGGCAATTGAAAAGAACGTGCCGACATTGTATTTATGCGACCGGATGGAGACAGAGCAAGACTATTATTTTGCCGTAGCACATGAGCTGCGCCATCTTTGGCAGTATATAACCAATGAAAAATACTGGCTTGGCGGCTATAAAACCGCCGAAGAAATCGGAATAACCGCATATAATCGGCAAAGGCTGGAGATAGACGCAAACGCATTTGCTGCGCTTGTTATGGTGCTATCTTTTGGGATGGTCCCGACGTTCCAGTCGCTGGACTTGGAGACGCGGCACATGATAGAAGTTCGTGCGCGCCAGATCATGCCGGAATTGGACGATTGAATTTCACTTTTGAGATTTTCTGAAAAACTGACTAAAAAAATCGAGATATCGAAAATGTGAAATTTTTTCGTTCTGAAATTTCAGATTGTTTGTACCCTAGGGGGGTTATTTTTTCTTTGCAAAATTTTTTTGTGCGTACGAAATTCGTATTCGAAAAATTGGAAAAGGCAGGATCCATTTTAGGATCCTGCCTTAAATTTTACTGGTTTTCCATACATGATTTAATTATTTTCCAACATACTTAAATACTCATTTGCTAAATCGCGTAATTCAGGAAAATAACTACACAAATCATAAATATTAAAATTTTCAGAATTAGTTTCACTTCTGTACTCATTTGATAATTTTTTTATATCAAAACGTTCATTCAGAAAAGAAAAAAGTCCTTTTAAAAAATCATCAACTCCAATTTTCTTTTCTATAAAAAGATAAAATGCTCTTGAAGCAAATTCATCTTCCCAGCAAACATACATTATATAATGGCTTTTATTTACTTTAGGTATTTTTTCGTCAAGATGTAAAATGTTTTCAATAAATTTTTCGTGATCGATTTTATCTTCAAATTTTGTTACATATTCAAGTTTAACTTCTTCTATTGAATCAAAAAACTCTTCTATTGTTAAACAAAACAATTCTCCATTTTTAAACCTTTTTGCGGAGAAAAAGTTATGTAACCGCTTTTCGTTCTCATAGTAGTTGTAGTGAATAGGAGATATTGCCATCAATCCTATGCTAACGTTAGAATATTTTTCTGCTAAATTTGAAAGACTTTTCAACCTAGAATACGGTTTTGAAGTAACACCTATTTTTAGCATATTCCCATATTCTAAAATGTAAATGTAACCCTTTTTGGAATATCCTTGTATGTCAAGTTCATTTAACATTTTTTGTTCTTCTTTTTCATATAAAGTCCATTCCTTGTTTTTTCTCATAATGCTACACCGCCTTTCTCAATAATCGAATAAACGTCTCTTTCATCTTTCAATGCCTTGTTCTGCGTTGTAGCCAACGTAATAGCAATGGCACGCAAAATGCTTTCATTCTCTGTTTCAGATGATAATTGAGATATAATCCCTCTCAACTGATTCTTTCTTCCATTTCTAAGTGTTTCCAGTTCCATTCTGTCTTTCTTTGTCATGAATATTTTACCTCTCTTTCAAATTATTCTTGAAAGAGACTCCCATTTATGCTAAAATATTGCATAGAGAGGAATCTCGGTTAATAAAGTGTTGTTGTCGTTGGTAGCGGAGCAACACTTTATTTTTTTTGACCTTTTAACTTTTCAATCCCGGCACGTATCATTTCCAATATGGAAAATCCACTTTCGGAAGAAAATTTCATTATTTTTTCTTTCTCTTCCTTTGTTACTCTAACGTGAAGTCGTTCGTTTTTGGGATTTTCAGTTTTCGGTCTTCCAGTACGTGGTGACATTTTAACACCTCACTTTCTGTACACACACTAATTATATAATCGTACACACAAAAAGTCAAGCACTTTTTGAAAAAAATTCAAAAAAAATAAGAACGAACTGATGATTCGCCCTTATTTTAAAGGTTTTGGATTTTTTAACCGAAAAACCACTGCAAGTATATGTACCAGTAGAGAATAAAGGCAAGAACGGACATGAATATTGCGTAAACAGAAAACCGCTCTTTCTTTACCACTCCAACAATACCAAGCACTAATCCAACTATTGGAATTAACAATGCAAAAAGAATTGCCACAAGTCCGTATTGGTGATCCTCTTTCTTCGCTTGCATCAACTTATAGCCTGCAAATTTTAATTCATCTGTGAGTTCTACTCCACAGTTCATACATTTTTCGGCTTTATCGCTGATTTCCTTGCCACATTCTGGACATTTAATCATTGCCATAATGAAATCCTCCCATATAAAATTTTTACACAATTTTACCATATTTTCATAATTTTGTCCACCAGAAATCAATTATATTCAACCATAATGGTAATTTCATAGCCCAAAATTTTGTCTTTGTCAAAAATTGGTATGCGCTTTAAGCCATAGTCCAAAAGGTCGTTTATGGCTATAAATGTTTTGTTTCCACGGAAGACACAATATTTGTCTCGAAACTTGGAAACCACTAGTTTTTCCTCGATTTTTTCTCCGTTTAGCATTTTGTCAAGTATGTTTAACGTTTCTTTATGGTTTACGTTTTCCTCTCCAATATCAAAGATATACCTGATTTCTTGGTATTCTTTGATTGTAATTTTGTTTCTGCCCTTTTTCAATTCCATAGAATCATCCCTTTTCTAAATATTTTGTAAAATTTTATCACTTTTTAGAAATTATTGCAAGCGCAGAAACAAGATACTTATTTGAATTTTTGAGAATTTTTCGTAATTTTTCCTCTGTAATCTCTGGATTCGTCCTTTTTATGTATTCCAAAATAAAATTTAGTTCTTTCAAAGTCATTTCCCTTTCTTTATGCTAACCATGATATCATCAAGCAGATAAATCAAATCTGTGCCATAAATACTGATCCAGTCAGCCAAATACTCTTCCTGCTCCATTGGCATATGTACACCAAATGAAAAGCAGAATGCGTGACATAGTTCGTGAGCGATTATTTTACGCAAATAAGAGCCTTTAGGATTTTTTGATACAAATATACCTTTTTCATTCCAATCGGTAACTGCGAGCGAATATAAGCCGTCAGAGCGAATCAATCTTTCATCGTTTGGATTTACAAAAATCAAATTCCATAAAATTCCGTTTATAATAAACATAATATCCCTCCTAAAAAGGCTGGAGACATTTCTATCCCCAGCCGATAGTTTACTGAATCTTATTTACAAGAGCCGTAAGTTTGGTCTTTGTGAGTGCTTTTTCCTCTGGTGACATATCATTTACCATCCCGGAAACATCTCTTGCAAGTTCTGCCATGTATGTTTCCAGAGATTTCATGTTATGCTCTTTGTCTTCCGGAGTATTTGATTTATGCAATTCTTTTGTTTCTGTGTAATTGCGTTTTGTCCGGTCGTAATTGCTTTCGTTCATGTGCATATTACCAGACGGTTCTGTGTAGTACATTCTGCCATGCTTATCTCTGTCCATGTCACGCATATCTTCCATTTCATGGTACTTTTCCGGTGTCATGTGGTAATATGGCGGTTCGTCATATCCTCTTCGATATGTGCCGGAACCTTTCGGGGCAAATCTGCCGTTCGCATAGCGATAATGGTCGTAGTATCTTCTGCCGCCGTCTCCGTAACGTTCGAACATTTCCAAAACTTCTTCTGGATCTGATTCATCCATTGCTTTTGTCAACGTTCTGTAGTACATGGCTTCTGATAAGTCTTTCATCATGTCTATGACTTTTCCCATTTCCTCTGTGTCAGCCATTTCAACACCATGCTCCAACTGCTCATCAGCACATTTTGAAATTTTTTCAATCATGCAGTGCATTCTTTTGATATCCATATTGTCCACCTCCTACGCAACTCTAACAACTGTAAGATTGCTATTCTGAACTTCAATTGTCTGTCCGGAAGTGTTCTGTACCGCTACAGTGCTGCAACAACCTTTTGGTACGTCGATATAAACCTGCGCCGAAACATTCCAGAAATTTTCAACCGCCGCAGGAGTAACAATCATCTTTGTAGCCTGCAAAGGCTCTCCATCAACTGCCAAAGCAATGGAAATTGCTTCAACTGTTCCACCGGTAGGAATCTGAATGTTTCCAGAAAAATTAGCAAGGAATCTTGCTCTGCACTGGTTTGTAATTCCACGGAGTTTGACAATGCCAGATCCGTTTCTGTGTACGATACAGTTTGAACCATTTGTCGCCGTCTCTGTAAATGCTACGTCTTCGCCTTGTGCGACACTCTGTAATGCTATTGCTGTGTATTCTGCCATAATATTATACCTCCAAATCATAAAAAATAAGGGCAAACCACTTGGTCTGCCCTAGTAACTTCGATAAAACTGCTATTGCAGACATAGTCCTATTAGACTAATCTTGGACTAAGATAGACTTATTTTGTTGTGATTAGCAGCCACATCCAGAATTGCATCCGCAATTTGCATAACCATAAATGTTAGATGCCGGATAAGCAGGTACCGGAGTTGGGCGTACTGCGTTGATGATCTGCTGCGTTTGAGAAGCAATCTCTGTAGTAAGCAATGCGGACTGTCTATCCTGTGATGCTGCTCTGCGGAGATCGTTGTTTTCTGCCTGCAATGAAGAAATCTTTTCGTTGCAGAGATAATCCAAGATAGCACGAGTGCCAGCATTCTGACTGTCAATGATATCTCTCGTATTGGTGTTCATGGTGTTCTGCAAAGCACAAGTGTTTTGTGCCATGTTATAATTTACACCCTGAATTGCTTCGCGTGTTTCGCAGCAACAGTTAGCCAACTGTGACTGCAATGCGTTTGTGTTCTGCATATTTGCTACAGTGTCTGCATTGATTGCCTGCTGAATTCCAAATCCAGTCTGCATAACGTTTGTGTTGATTCCATTGAACCCTGTAAGCATGGAATTGTTTACAGCATAGATACCATCGCAAATGCCGTTAGTGATTCCATCCAGTTTTCCAAGGATAGACTGTGTGTCAAATCCTCTCTGGATTGCGGAATCTGTGTAAGCCGCCGCAGTAGCACCAGCAGATCCGCCGTTGCCGCCCCAGCCGTTGTTGCCAAAACCATTCCATCCAAAGATGATCGCAAAGATGATAATCGCCCACCAGCCGTCGCCGCCCCACATTCCATCGTTTTTGTTGTTTCCAGTAACTGCCGCAATATCGGCAAGACTTGGAACGTTTGCTGAATTGAACATTTTGTGTACCTCCATTTGTGTTTATTTACAAATGGGAAACCGGTTATTGTGTGCGCACCCCAAAATGTACTAATTTTGTTTAAACATACTCATTATTGTTTGTTTTGCTTCGTCTGTAGTGATTCCTTTTTCATGGCAAAGATTTTCTGCCATTTTTTTTAACCCCTCTGAATCTCCGTTTTGCAACATATTTACGGCATTTTTAGCCATTGGATTCTGTTGCACTTGCGGAGAATTTATCATTTTATTTAACATCAATTGCATAGGATTCATTATTCATCCTCCTTTTTAGCAGAAGAACTTCTTGTTTTCGTTGCCGGCTTAGCCAGATTTTTTTCCAAATTATCAATCTTGCTTACAATATCATTCAAGGTCTTTTCTAAACCGTCTGTAACGTTCAAAATTGCCCCTATTTGGCTTTCCGTGCTTTCAGTCGATAAATTGCCAACCTCTTCGTTCTGAATCGGTTTAAATGTCATTGTGCGAATCACACCATCGGCAGTCCAACTTTTAGCATAAATCTCGGATAAATCTTGTTTTGGGAAAAATGCTACTGATCCATTCAAAGGAACATCATTTGCAGTTATCATTTCCGCATTTTGTACAATTTTCCCCATTATTTGCGGTTCCTGCTGGATTCTCTGCGGAATGTTCTGTGTCATCTGCGGATAATTGGTAAAAACCGGGTTATAATTCATCGGCTGTTGCTGTTGCTGATACGGATTGTAGTTCATCTGCATTTTGTTTTTCCTCCTCCAAAATTTCCTCGATTGCTTTCACAACCGATGCCTGCGTTGCCATGTCAAGTCTTTGCAGTTCTTCGCGTGCAAAAATTTTCTCTAAGGTTTTGTCGGATAACATAAGCATCCCTCCTTGTAATTATATTTTTGCATAAAAAAAGACGGTAAAACCGTCAACAAACTTTCCAAAAACTGTCATAAAATATTCAATTTGAAAAATGCGATGCTCTTTTATTATAAAAATTTGGTGTAAATTTGGTGTACAATAAAATTTTAACGTCATTCAAACAACGATATTTCGGCAGTTAAGAATGAACGCACCATCTCGCCGCCGTCTAAACTTAAAAATGCAAAGTTTGCGAAAATACGTTATTTTTGAACTTTTTGAAACGTTAAAATTTCATATAAATTGCTATAAATTGCTATAATTTTAAGAAAATTGGTGTAAATTTGGTGTACGATTTTTTACCTTACACCAAAAATCTTGAAACTACATATTTACAGCACTTTCGGAAATTACTTCCTGCATTTTATTAGCCACATCTTCCGGTGTTTTATGCGTATATACATTCAATGTGGTACCAATGTCTGAATGTCCCATTACCAACTGCAATGTTTTAACGTCCATGCCTTTTTCTATCATCCTGCTACAAAACGTATGCCTTAAAACGTGAGGTGTAATTCCAGAAAAATCTTTTCCGAAATCTCTTTTTGCACTTTCCTTAATTGATATCATTGTTACTTGCAGATTTTTCCTTGTCTTTGGATTTCCAATACGATTCAAAAAGACAAATCCGCTATATCCATCAATTATCTTCTCAACTTTTGGTCTGTGTTCCATAAATTTTGTTATGAATGCTTGTACAACATCGTCATCCATTGCCAAAATTCTATTTCCAGCCTTGCTCTTTGGTGGAATCAGAACGTATTTTCTGTTGATTAAGTGCAATTGCTTGTTTACGTTGATTCTCCTGTTTTTAATGTCAATGTCCTTAAATGTCAATCCATAAAGTTCGCTAACCCTCATTCCTGTTTTTAGTAAAATTACAATATCTGGATATGATTTTTTAAAATACGCGTTATTTTTAACATAGTCCAAATATTCCTTTTCTTTCCCTACTGAAATGCTTGTCCTTTCTTTTCGGTCATCTTCTATGATTTTGTTTAATTTGAAAAGAAATGGGTTTTTTACAATGTAGTCATCTTCTACTGCCAACTGAAAAGCCGGCGAAAGAAATGCTTTCAAATTTTGGATAGTTCCATAAGAATACCCAAAATCGCTTAACTTCATCATATACATTTTTGCATCTGTAGTATGGATTTTGTTTATTGGAACGTTTAGGATACCGATTTTTTCCATCAACGTTTCAAAATACTTGTATTTTTGCTTTGTGGTAATTTTTACATTGCTAATTTCCTTATATCTTGATACTAATGTTTCGACTGTCATTTTCCCATCTTCCCAAGATATTTTAGAAATTTTCTCGAGCCTTGTTACTTCAAGTTCTTTTTCTCTTAATTCCTGTAAAGTGTTCGCATATATCGTTCTTCTGTTTTTCGATATGTCTGTCCAACGATACATATACGTTCCATTTTTCCTTTGACTTTCCCCCTTTTCTAGCACTCTTCCATTTGAATCCTTTCTTTTTACCATAATGACTACTCCTTTCAAAAAGAAAAGAGCATCGCACGTCAGTATAATAACATATGCAATACTCTTTTTCAAGTGATGTAAACTTGCAAAATGTTACAAAACCATCATTTTGTCAAGAAAATCTTCCATTTTTTTCTTCTTTATCAACTTTTTAGTTCCAACCATGAGTACAAGTTCACTTTTGTTTTCCTCAATGATGGATCTTATCCGGTCAGAGCCTATGTTGAAATATGCCGATGCTTCATCTACTGTAAGATTGTACTTTTCGTACAAAGGAACTTCTTTTTTCACGTCTTGCTTTTCCATCCTTTCTATTTTTCCCTTGATTTTATTTATTCTCCTAACAACTGTGGATTCTGAAATTGCGCATTTTAACTCTATTTGTCTTATAGTATATCCTTTTGACAAACATTCAAACACTTTCATTTCATCCTCTGTAAAATTGCAATTAGCAATAAAAAATTCAAGTTCTGGCTTTGAGAAATCCGAAAACTTCTTCATAAGCCATTCTCCTTTATGTCCAGCACTCACAAGGGATAAAGTCTTCAAGAGACATCTGTGCATCTTCCCATTCCTTGTCGCTGATAAATTTTTGCTCCAGTTCTTCCAAAGAAACGTCTTTGAAAACTGTGTAGCCGACTTCTTTTTCTTTCTGCATTGCGCGGTGGTATTCTTCCGGGTAGTTTTTCCAAACATCGTAGAAATAGCCTTTACCGCCCTTAAAGCATGGTATGCAATTGTTGTGCTTTAATGATTTATAGGCACTCGGTAACTCAATTTTCCATTCGTCTTGAATGATTCTTTTACATTCGTCCGACGATATTTGCTTTTCAAACAATGGAAATTTGACTTTTCTTCCTAATTTTTCATTTCTAGCGATTGATTTTTGGACACGTCGCCACTCATCCGGACCATATCCAACGTATTCAATCCAATCTTCCCCAATGCTTTTAAGGTATTTGTAATATTGTTCTTTCATTTGTTGCTTTAACTGCTGGGTGCAGAACGGCATAAACTGTCCGGGAATCGCACTATTTCTGTCTATGCAATCCCAAATATCTTCGCCCCTGCCCCATACAGTCATTGGCAATTTCAGATACCTTGCAACTTTCAATCTGAATTTTTCTGAATCTGCACACTCGCTTAATGTTGGAGTATGCAGAAGAACAATATCCTTTTTATCAATGCTCTTATCCTGCGTAAGTAAATATGCTACATAACTGCTAGCGGCACCGCCGCTAAATAATACAACGTGTTTCATGACAACCACTCGACAAGAATTGCTTGTTCCGTGGATAGCAGATTTACGGCTTCCAATGCTACTTATTTGTTTTCACGCAATTTAAAACCTGCTTTATTCTCGCCTTTTTATCACCTTTAGGCGGTAAACCTTGGTCTACCAAGGATTCTGTCATTACTCCTTTCCGGTAATAAATTCACTGTGTGGCAATTTTTCTATCCAATTACAAAATGCCCGCCACTCTGGCAATCTGTGATTTTTTCTCTGTGCGTAAATTGTCTTTAACTGCTGATAGTTTGTACTGATTCCGGCAGTTATAAGGATTCCAGATGGACAATTGTACAGAAGTCTCAAATAATTCTCTGGTGTCTTATTTTGTTCATATTCATTTTTAAGACGTTCCATTTCTTTTTTTGTACTTTCTGTCACATACTCGTTAAAACACGAATCAAAATCCATCTTATTGATTTTGTGCATGGTAGATTGACTTGACACAATCTCGAACCAATGATAACGCTCTGCTTCAATCCATGCTTTGTTGGAAAAAGTTAAATCGAATTGAACAATAATTCCGCAAAGGAAATTATCATGCCCCGATCCTCTTTCCGCATTAGCAAGTGATTTTGTTCTTTCTGTAACTGAATAGTCGCACTTGCTAGTATCTACTTGCATTGGAAACTTCGAAACTCTGATACTGTTTCCAAGACCGTATACTTGTAAATTAGAAACAACCATTCTATTTTCCTCCGTTTTCTTCTCTTATTGCCGAAATCTCAAAGTTAATAAACTCTACTGCTTTCATTAAATCCTGCACAATGTCATCTTTTCGTCCTGCTCGTGAAATGTACTTCACGGCAGAACCAAGATTAAAATTTAGCCCCCAATCTCTTATTACATCTTTCGGCTCGTATTTTCTGCCGCCCGTGTAATGAGACGGCTTGTGTATTGAATCATACATTTTTACTTTTTCGTTCATCTTTTCCACCTCCTAGTTTAATGGATTCACATTTTCCTGCTGCTCAAATTTGACATTCAAAACTTCTTCTAATTGATTTATGTACCAATCAACATTGAATTTTGTTGGCTCTTCATCCATTTTTATGGATTCGTCAGAGATGCACTTCATAAGTGTTTGGATTCTCTTTGTCCCAAATCCAAAATGTTCATGCAACGCAAGAAAAATTATCCCTGCCGCCAACTCCATTCCTCTGTCGTGTCCATACTTATAGTACCTCTGCATGAGTTTTTCAAAAGCACTTTTGCCGATTCCACTTTCGGTCTGCTTGATAAACCATTGCTTTTCATTCATCGACAATTTGTTTTTGTCATGCTCTTTTTGTTCTCTGCGGATAGCCGCTCTTTTGTTCCTTGCCACTTTACTTACCTCCTAATATTTTCTTTACATTGTCTTTTTCAATGTCTAGTAAAAGAACAACTGCTTTTTTCAAGACAATGACTTCGTTTTTTACCTTTCTAATTTCAAAGTTCAAAATTAAAATCATAAGCCACGTACACAAGATTATAATTAAATCGCACATTTTATTCTCCTTTCAATTCTTTTAGTTTCGCCTCCGCTTCTCCTTTTGTTAAGAATATGCCTTTTCCAAAAGAAAGATCGGTAATAAAACCGCTAACAATGTTGTTTGTTTTTTCGCATATGATTCTAAACATTTTTATTTCTCCTTTAGCAGGTATTAAAACGGAATCAACATAGCACTTATATATTTTGTATTCAGAATCTTTGCCTTTCTCAACAGCAACAACCTCAGATACAGAAAGTGGTGTTGCAATTACCCAAACAGTATTTCCCACCTTGCAAGGCAGTTTCAAAAGCCTGCCTTGTTCTTCTAAATCTTCGTAATCTGCTAATTTTGTAAGAACATCAGAGCCAAACTTATTAGGAAATCCTTTATCATCTGCAATAGGTTTAATAGAACTAGCACTACCATCAACATTCCGTATTTTTCCTGTCAATCTACTATTCATAAATTCCACCGCCTTTCACGATTTTAAATACATCTTCAAGCTCCACTACTGGAATTGTTCCAAGTTGTTCCGCTTCATCCTTATTGCTATATATTTCCAACTGTTCCACAACCTCATCCACATCATAGGCTGTCTTGCAATTGTCAATTACATCCAATACAACCTTTTTCCAAAGATGTTCGATGTTACAATTTGATTTTTGGATCTTGGATTTTAATTCATCTGCGTCAATCAATCTTCCCATCGTTTGCCCTCCTGTTCCATTGATCTATTGCTTCTACATCTGTCTCTCTCCAACGCTCAACCATGCCACTACAAGAAGGGCAATGTACAAGCCACTCATTTTCTGAATAGTTCAACATTTCCGCTTCGTTTCCACAGAATGGGCATGGTTTAAGTTTTTCATTCATTCTTCCTTATCCTCCTTGTATGGTTCAGGTAATGGTCTCCATGCGATAACTTTGCAATCACGTCCAGAAGAAACTTCGCCACCCCATCTTTTAAAATATTTGTTATAATATCCGATTTCGAATTTCTGATTCATTTCTCCCTCATGAGTGCCTTGCATTATTCTATATTCGTACCAACAAAGAACATCATTATCATTTTCTGGTAGTCTTTCACTACATGGAATCCAAACATCGTTGTGTTCCTCTTCGTTTCCTACAATTTTTACTTTACACCCGAATTTTTCTTCAAGCTCCTGCATTGTCACTTCTTTGTGTTTTTCACGTTCCCAAATGAGTTTACCTTTCTTAAAAAATGCATGAAAAATATCCTCTGGTTTTTCGTATATTTCCATTATGTCAAAAGGATCCATGTTTTTATTCTTAAATGTCATATCCGCATTATAACGGGTTAAAGATATTTGTGTATTATAAAATTCCCAAAAATTCTTATACCCTGCAAGAATATCTCCATAATAAAAAGCATTTTTCAAAACAATGTATGGTTCTCCATTTCTCAAAACAACAACCATTCCGTCTTCTAAATCATTCAATGTCATAATCATTCCTCACTTTCCACAAACATACCAGATGCAAAATCACATTTGATAGGCTTGTCTGCCGTTACTTTTACACCTAATTCGCCGTCATTAAGAGATAATACTACGGTACAATCCTGCAAATATCAACATGGTCAACCGGATAAATTCTGTATGTTTCAGATGGTTTATTCTTTTCAATATCCAAAAGAATATTTCCTTGCACCCATTCTCCGTTGTCAATCCGCTTTGCTTTAAATAAATATCTCTCGTTCATCTGCTAACTCCTTTCATTCCATTTTTCAAGTGCTTTTTCTTTCATTCTGTCATCATATATACCGATTTCATATTTTTCTGCATCTCCGTATTGTCTACCCAAATAAGAGATAGGTTTGCTTCTTGCGTGGCACTTATTGCAATAGCAGTATACTTTCATTTTTAGAATCTTATTAAAGCTATTATACAAATATATCCCGCAATCTTTGTGTTTTGCGGATATGCTTATACTTCCACAAAATGGACAAGGCTTTACATTTTCCATCTTCTTAGTCCACTCATTTTTCATAATCACTACCTCTCCTTTCTTCAAAATCATCGCAAGTATCTTCATATTCCGTCCAATCGGCACAATACTCACTCTCGTCATTGCAACATACCCATCCTTTACTTTCTTTCTCGTATTGATGGTATTTACAGTTTCCACATATTTCGCTCATTTTATACCTCCTTACGTTCTTTCAAATGTATCATCATAGTCAAAATCGGGGCAAATTCCCGAATTTTCTACATCTCGTATGTAACCATGAATATCGGCGCAACAATAAGCACCACCTATTGTATCTTCTGTACACATACAATACCAACAATATTTACAACACAATCTTTCTTTTGGAATATTTTTGTTCATTGTGATTTCTCGCTTTCTTTCAACCAATCTAGGCAACTTTTTTCTCCCTCATATTCTTCGCCAAACGTATTTTTGAATTTTGTAAGAAAAACTGCTAACTCATCATCCGTCATGCTTCTGATTCTTTCTGCGTTATTCATTCAAAATCAATTCCTTTCTTTTCTAAATTTTTCTTTACACATTCAATGCAAAGTTCTTCGCCGTCTAGTATGTACAACGTATCTTCATCCGAGCCACATTCATCGCAGTAGTAATGTTTGACGTGAAGGAATCTGCAACTATCGCCCATACAAGGATAGGCAGGTGTCGCACAGTCTCGGCATTCGTTTTCTTCTCTAACCACAAGCAGCACCCCATTCCTTTAATTTTTTTCTTGCTTTTTGCACCCATAAATGGACACATTGACGTGATACGCCCTCTGATTTTGCAATTTCAGCAAAACTATAACCTTTGATAAGAAGTAGGATATATCTCTTCTCTCTGTTATCCAGCATTTCAATCAATTCCCGCATTCCAAAAATTTCTCCCCAATCAGGGTTCTTTTTATCTGGAATAATCGACTGTAGTGTTTCATTTTCTACACTTCCATCTTCCGAATAGCAATAGTCCAGCGACAATTTATTCTCATCGTCAATTTTTCTTGACTGTCTCCCGTTATAATTTATTTCACGGATTATTGAGTTCTTTATCGCCTTTACCGCATAGGTGGCAAATGGTCCTTTCTTTTTGTCCCACAAAACTGCTGCATTACAAAGCCCAATACAAGCATATCCATGCCATTCTTCAAGGTCATCTAAGTGCATAACACTAAAAATAACGTATGAAACTAATTTATAGTTTTCCTCGACAAGTTTCTTTTGTTCCTCTGTCAGCATTTTTTCCACCGCCCTTTCACTTCGTCAAGAACCGCAATTACGATGTCTTGACACAATTTTCCGTACTTTTCCCCCAAAAATATTCCATCGTCCGTAAATTGTTTCCAGTAATCATCGGAGTTTTCGGGATTGTAATACTTTTTTCTCCAGTTCCAGACATCCGTCCACATTTTTTGTTCTTCCGGAATATCTGACGCTCTCACACTTGACATGGTGTTCACTCCTTTCGATTAAGTAAATGGCGATTCTTCGTATTCCGTCTGCACGAATCCGTCTGATTTATTCCATCCAAGAAGATAGTCCGGGTCGTCATTGTTTCCATAAATCCTTTTTGATTTTTCATCAAACTTCACTTTCCATCCGTTGTAATTCGTTCTGCCAAACACACGATTTTTGGTAACTGCAATAATTCGTGGAAACTCGTCCATGTCCACCTCGTCCTTGTTGACGTTGTAATGAATGATTACTCCAGCGGAATTGACAATGTCGGAATCTCCACGAATTGAATCATCCATATCTTCATCATCAATACCACTATCTTTCCTTTTGTGCGCTACCAAAATAATACAAACGTTGTAGAACCTAGCCATATCCTCTAATTTATGGGATATATTGCTTTGTGAATCCAACTTACTTCCTTTGACATTCGTCTGACTAATCATCGTCATAAGATTGTCTATCAGAATCACTCTTACATTCTGACTTATAATCATCTGTTCAATAGTCTTTAAAAGGTCGGTATCTTCGTCATTTACCATCGTTCTGTCGTATAACATACATTTTCCTCGATACCACTCTTCAATCTCTTCTTTGGCTGATTTACGAACGTAGCGACGGACATACTCGCCACGATTTTCTTCAATCACATTCTGCGGACCAGCGGATTGGAAATCTATAGCGGACTTAAAAAGGAAGTTCGGCAACTCCCCGGAATAAGCAAACACGTTGTAGCCACAATCAATCGCATTTCCTAAAATCTGACTTGCCAAAGTGGATTTACCTTTTCCGGATTTCCCAGTTATCAAGTTGACACATCCAAATATCAAGCCGCCACACAAGAGTTTGTCAACCTCTTGTATTCTTGTTGGTATCTTTTCAAGTGAATACGGATCCACGTCTTTTACGTCAGCAAGGTCAATCACGTTTTCTACCGGAATCGGTATCGCATTCTCAACGCATTTTATGACTTGTTCCTTACCATATTTAAGAAGAATCTCATTTGCGTCTTTACAGTCAAGATAATCTTCCTCTCTGACGTGCTTAATCTTCGTTTTAAGACGTTTTGAAAGTTCATCCAGTAAAGATATAGACCCTTTCTCATAATCGCCAAATACGATGATTTCTTCCCACTTACATAGCCAATTCCAACAATAAGGAACCCATGTAAATCCTTTGGCGCCTGTCGGAACAGATACAACATTGTTTATTCCTGCTGTAGCAACTGCCAAACAATCCATCTGACCTTCTACAATTACAAGTCGTTTAAAACTAGTGTCGCATTGTTTCATACCAAACAAAATAGGTTTTGTCTTTGACTCGCACCACTCTTTATTGGCATCCTTGGTCTTGTCAAAATCCGTTTTACGGTACTTAACAAATTTAAGTTTTCCGACTTCATCATAAAACGGAAACACCAAAATGTTAGGATTTTTTGTCTGCACCGTTATTTCGTACCTCTTTGCAACTTCTTCCGATATTCCGCGGCTTTCCAAATACTGTAGTGCTTCTGGTTTTGGAATTACCGGTTCTTTCGGTTGGGGAAGTTCTCGGTACTTTTTCTTCGGTGCGTAGTATTCGTCAATCTCTGTTCCAAGAGAAAAGTCAAAATCTCTTGCAAGAGTTATCATGTTTCCAGAAACACCACAACTTGCACGTAAGCACTTGTGTTGTCCGGTTTTGAGATTGATGGAAAATGTATTGACATTTCCACGTGTCGCTCTTGGTTTGCAATACGGACAAGTCTTGAAAAACAATTCATCCCCTCGTTCCTTACAAAGGATTCCTACGTGCCGGGCAAAATCATACGCATCGCTCGACTTGAATTCATACGGTGCATATCTCATTTGCCTGCCTCCATTTCAGTCCATTCTTCGTCAGACATTTCCGGTTCCTCATCTTTAGTTTCTCCAGCAATTTCTGCTTTTGGCTTTTCTACTCTATGTGCTTTATCCTTTGGTGACAAATTCAAATAACTTTCAAACTTGGTACCAAACAAAGTCTGTGGTCGCAGATACTGTTTCATCTTCTCGTTAGATTTCCATTTTTCACACATTACATCTATCACTTTCTTGAAATCTTCCAAAGTAAATCCGTCTGCAAATCTAGCCTTGATAAATCTCTGTGTGCTACTGGAATCAGATTTAAACTTGGTATCTGCCTTTTCGTTCAAGTAAGAAATAACTTCCGCATACGGAACATTATCTTTCTTTCTTTTCTTCTCATTCTTATCTTCTTTTAATATTGTGTTCGTTATCTGATTGTCAACAGTTTGCATTCTGTTTGCATTCTGATTGTAATTTTCTTGGTACTCATTATACTTAACTACCGTAAATACGGTGTATTTACCATGGTTTCTGTTTGTAATCTCGCCTGTGCTTTTCAAATGCTTTACGGCGGTTCTGATTTCATTTTCCGTAAGCGATGTTGCTTTTGCCAAATCGGCGGTTGATGCCGGAAACGAACCTCTTGGAATCTCAACACCTTTATATCTTCCATCTTTCCAGTAGGCAGATAAAAGCATAAAGAGAAACAATCTCGATGTGTTAATATCTTGCCACCATTCCCATTCCAGCATTTTTCGGTCAATCTTAATGAAATTCCCCATTGGAGTGCTGCACCCCCTTTTCTTCAAGTTCTGTTATTTGTAGGTTATTTCATTCTCGATCGTATTCTTTTCTGCTTTTTATCTACCCATTCATTTATCTGCTCGTTTGAGACATCGTAGATTTCTTTTAAGAGTTCAATTGAAATCAAAACGTCTGCCATTTCTTCCGCAAGGTGGTTTTTGTCTGATTTCCCACGCTTTTCCTTGCTGATTGCCTGGATAAGTTCCGCACATTCTTCCATGCAAACTGTAGACTGTGCGTCTTTTCCGTAGTAAACAATGCTATCCTTAATGATTTCGTTATCAATCTTAACCGAATCATTAACCGGTTCAATATAATCACATTTACCTGCATAAAATTTAATAAATGTGCTTAATACAAAACAAGGCAAAGCGAACCACTTTGATTTATCTCTAAATCGGCATTTATAAATAGGTTTACCATCGCCGTCGATATCAACAACTCTTACCATATGACCGTCACAATTTGAAAAATCCCCAATCTCCAACTCGACAACATCTTCTAATAAAATAACACTAGCCAGCGGTCTTAATTTGTATACTTCATAATACAATTTAGATTCCGGTTCAATACCTACAATTGGATATTCTCCCATATCATTAAAACAAACACTATATTCAAAAGGACGATATCCTGCGTCTTTCAATAATTTCCGCAAAAAATGAAGTTGTTTTTCTGACTTGATATCTACTGCAACATTTTCTTTTAACTCTTTTAATTTCATTAAATCATTCCTTTCTTTGATTTTTAGGCTAAATAATAGCCCTTACTTTTAACTTCTGCATAATCATTTTCTGTAAGCAAAACTTCTTTCTGAATCTCTTTATTACCATAACAATCAACATCACATACAACCTTAAAAAACAACATCCCGTTCTTTTCAATCGGTTCTTCATAAGTTATGTTTGTTACATAGTGTTCAAGTAAATTCATTCTGAATCCCCCACTTTCAATAACTCCATAAACTTCTGATACTGTTTCTGTGACACCTTGTTGCCAGCCTTATCCTCTCTAATTTCGATTTTAAGGTGCTTTTCTGCGATATGGGATAATTCCCTTGCTAATACTTTTTTGCCTTGCTGTATGCCCTGCATATAGCCTTTAGGTGCTTTTCTTTCTCCGATAGAACCGCTTGCACGATTTTCTCCTTGGCCGCCAAGGCTGACGTTCCTTAATTGATACCCAGTATCTGCATACAATTTGATGAAGTGCTTCTCTCTTTCATCAAGTTCGCTTTCTGGAAAATTAAGAAACTCCACTCTCCATCCATGAGGGTTCTTCTGCTCGTCATATAACTTGTGCTTACGCAAACTAAGGTCAATATGTTGCTCATACCCTGTCATATGGCTTGCTAATCTCGTAAGTATCTTTACCGCCTGTCCAATGTAAGCAAATCTGAATCCGTTTTCATCTTCCCGAAGAAAGAAATAAATTCCGCTTTCATCGTTCAGTTCTGGATTCAATTTCAACAATTTTTTCTTGTTTTCATTTTCAATTGCTTTTGCCCTTGCAATGTTCTGATATCTGCTCAAACTTATCACTTCCTAACTTTAAATTTACTCCCACCCATTTTCTGCTATTTACTTATTCCTCGGATTCAAAGATTGAAGAGGAAAAGATACAAAATGGACGAACACCGAAATAGCTGCCGCAACTAAAGTCGCGGATGCCGCCGGACGGCGAAACCGTGGCTACACCAGTTTTGTAATCATTACAAGGTGTACTCCATGGTGTGATAAGCCACCACCAGTCATCCTCTGTGTTTGGTATAAGACTCCTGTATTTTCTGTACTCATCAACTGTCAGCAAAGAAACTTTTTCATAAGCCTTGCCATATTCCGTCTGTCCATCGAGAGATAACAAATCTCTTTCTCTTTGAAGAATATTATCTTCTCCGATTTCTTCCTTTAATTTATCCAAAAACTCTGTTACAAGATAATCACGAAGATCACTATTTACCCAATTGTTTGATTCTGAATCAAACTCCATCTCTCCGATACTGTCAGCCAAACAACTATATCCGTCATTTGTAATATCAAGTATTTTCCATGTCGTTCCAGCAATTTCGAAAGTATCTCCGATTTTTAATCCGCTTGGAATTTTTCTTGCAGCATTCTTTTTTTCAAGAATGGCAACTCTGCTTTCTAACTCTTCTAACCTTTGTAATTCATTCTTATTCATAGTAATTCTCCTTTCGATACAAAGATGTCAGATTTCAAGATACAAAATGGACGAACACCGCTATTGCGGTCGCAATTAACGCAGTCGAAGTCGCCGGACGGCGAAACCGCGGCGATTGTTCTAGCATTGCCATTTTTATCTGAACCCCAAGGCGTGCAAGTCCACCACCAATCATCCAAATCCTCATTTTTGATAAATTCATGGTATTTTCTAACCTCGTCAAAAGTCATCGGACGGACTTTTGACATAAACATTCCACACTCGTTTTCTCCGCAAACAGAACGCAAGTCGCATAAGTTTCCGACAATATTTTCTGCTCCGACTTCTTTTTCAATGATTGGCAAAATTTCATCTTCGATTTTGTCTTTCAGAACGGAAGCACGATAATTTCTTGCATCTGAATCAAATGCTACGTTTTCAAGCATGAAATTCTTAGATACAACACCTGTTACATCAGAATCACCGCCATTAACCTCAAAAACTTGCTCCAGAACGATAAATTCATGCTCTCCGATCATAAAAGTTTCGCCCAGTTTCAAATCTTTAAGTTGTACCTTTTTTCTTTTTTCTTCCGCTTCCAGTCTTGCGACCAGATTTCTAGCCATTTCCAATGTCGATTTACTCATTTTGTTTTCCCCCATTTCTTTTAATTAAACGGTAATCCATCTTCGATTCCGTCTGGAATATTCATAAAATCATCATCTGCACCATTTGCCTGTGCCGGCTGATTCTGATTTTGTGCTTGATTGTTACTTTGTGCTGATTTTCTTTCTGCAAATTCAACTTCTTCTACCATAATCTGAACGGAATAAACCTTTTCTCCGTTTTTGTTGGTATAATTGTTGTTTTCAATTCTTCCAACAAGAGACATTCTGCTGCCCTGCCGAAAATACTTCTCGACAAATTCAGCGGTTTTACCAAATGCGGTACAGTTCAAGAAGTCAGCGCTTGTTTCTCCGTCTTTGGCAAATCTACGGTTTACCGCAAGGGAAAATCTAGCAACCGCCATCTGTTTTTCCCCTTGTGAATATCTGATTTCCGGGTCTCTTGTAAGATTTCCAAGCAAAATTACTTTATTCATTGTCAGATTCCTCGCTTTCTTTTTCCTGTTTTCTTTTGAGAATTTCCAATATTTCTTCCGCAATTTGTTTTTCAGATTTAAAAACATTTTCAGCACAACGTCTCATTAGTTTTTCTGCGGTTTCCTCGCCAATTTGCGCTTTCATAGATTTATAAATCGCATTTCCAATGAAAATCCATTGTGCAATTAAATCATTTTGGTTTCCTTTAATTACCACTTTTTTCTTATCAAATTTAATCATTTCAATCTTCCTTTCCTAAAATTTATTTTTTGTCTTAATATCCGCCGGATTTTTTCATAACCTTTTTAAATTCTTTGGTAGAAATTCCATATATTTCTATGTATTCATAGTAATAACTGTGCAATACAACTATACCATCCTGATTATAAATAACCTCTCTTTCATCACCTGAAAGAGATGGAGAATTAAACATCTGTATTCCGTGTTTAAATTCATTTTTCAAAAACTTAATTAGTTTTTTTATTCTTTTTTCTGTTTTCAAAACGGACATTCATCTCCTTTCTTTAAAATCCATTCTTTGTTAGGCTCTGAAACGTCCACATTTGCCGATTTAAGAACCGATTCAACCTCTTGCATACATTCTTTTGGGTCTGCCGATTCTTTGCTCATATGGCACAATATGACGTTCTGCAATGCGCTTGAATTGTTTGCGGTTACAAAATCTTTGACTGTTTCCAGCTCCATGTGACCTCGAAAAACGTGTTCTCGTTTTCCTGCCACTTTGCTTAGGTACTTCTTTTGGTAATTGCACGAAACCAAAATATGATTTAAGTTTCTAAATCTCCACTTGACAAACTCCGTGTCGGTAACGTAAAGCAAATTACCAATTTCTGGATGGCTGATAATGAATCCGTAACACGGACACTCGCTACCATCCGTGTTTGTGTGACAGAACTTTCCATCCTTATCTTGCATAGGCACCGTAGAAATAAGAAATGGTGCTTTCTTGAAATTCATTGCCTTGCAGCACTTTTCGTACGGCTTATAAACCTCAATTCCAATCTCTTCAAGTTCTTTTGCCGACTTGCTATGGTCTTTGTGGTGGTGGGTAACGATGCACCCAGCCACACACCGCAAATCGTAATTCAATCCTTTTTTTATCTCTCGGATTGAAAGACCACAATCAAGGATAAGGGTTTTGCCATTGCTATCAGTCAACAGATAGCAATTACCGCTACTGCCGCTACCAAGGCATTTCAAAATCATTCCTGCACCTCGATTTCTTCATCCTGCGGGAACTGAAAAATAATATTTCTATGGCAAATTCTATCCTCAAATTCTACGGTTTCATTTATCCATGCTTTTCTTACCATTTCCATAACCTTAATTGCTTTTGCTTCGCTTGAATAAGAAGCGATTTTAAAATCTTCGGAAATTCCCGATTCAACTCCAATAAGGTTTTTATTCAGCCAGTAAATGCCATCACTATACCGCTGAATTACTACTTGATCGTATGGAACATCAAATGTTCCGTCTTGGCTTATCAGTCTCATTCTTCGTCCTCCATAAATTCCGGTTCAACTGCTGCCGATTCAAAATCTTCTGAATTAGCACCGTTAGAAATCTCCTTTTCGACTTGCTCCTGCATCGTTTCCAACGGATATTCTTTAAAATCTCCGTCAATAATTTCTTCTTTGGTATAAAGTCCCATTGTAAGTTCCGGACAGTTCAATCTTGCAAAAAATGATGCGGCTCGATATCTCAACATCAACTGTGGCATCGTTTTCCACTTTGAACCGTTTTTCTTTGTCCATCCCTCGGCATCTGCCATATCCATGTCAACCACCATGCCGTCAATTCTTCTTCCTGCTTTCATCGTCCAACACTGGCAAGAAAAAGGCTTACCGTTTTTCTGCTTTTCATCGTACTGCAATTCGATATCATAATTTCCGCTATTGTTTACCTGCGCAATCAAAAACTGTGCGCTCCAACAAGGCTTTCCTTGGATAGGATAAAGATTCTGCATTACCATCATTGGACTTACTTTCATTCTTTGTGCCTGCTCAATAGCAATCAAACAGTTTGACGAATTGTTTTGGTATATCGCCGGAACAATAGTTGATGCTGACAATGCCTTTGCCATCTGCATCGCCATAACAAAATTATCCGATGTTCCAAAAATCCCAAGACTATAATCTGTTACCTTGTTATTATGTGCCGCTACTTCCTTTTTTTCTTCCTGTACAACTACTTCATTCTTCTCTGCCATGTTTTCTACCTCTCTTCCTTTACATATTTAATAATTCCAACCTTTTCTCCATCTGGAATCTCATCGCAATCTCTTATCTTTATAAGTATTTCCTTATCTGTAAAAGTCGAATAGCCCAGAGGGAAACAATAACCGTAATTATTGTGTACAATTACAGCCTCTGAAACTACAAACTTTTCTCCAATATATAGAATAACAACATCTCCGACCTTTAACGGTCTTCCGTAGCAATCGACAAGGTTTGTTTTTTTCCAATAGTTCCATAATTGACTTTAAAAACCTTCGTACATTCAAGATGTGGCTTAAATTCATTTTTTTTAAGAAATTTTAAGCCAGGTTCTCCGACCAAGCAGCACATCTCCCGATTGGTGTCATCTTGAATTACTATTCCTTTGTAATCATAAAACTCAAGGTCTCCAATTGCGACAATTCTTCCAGTTAATCCATTGGGGGGAAGAGAGCCATAAGTATATCGAGTTGCAGTTTTTAAAGCAATTTTATTTTCGATAAAGAAATACTCATTATTTGTAAACGAATATCCATTATCAATAACCTCTACAATATCTCCAACCTTAAATCCCATAATCATTCCTCGCTTTCTCTTAAAATTTCTAATTCACGTTCTGCTCTTTTAAGATGCTCTCTAGCACCATTTACTTTTGCCTCTGCCGCATTAACGAAAATTTTCTTGGCATATTCAAAATTTGGCTCCGTAAGGATAACGTTATCCCTCAAAAGTTTTCCGATGTCATCCTTTCTTATTCTGGAAAAACAATTTGGAAATCCACCACTAACAGATTGATAAGTTTTCTGTTTTTCCTCTGCCTCGAAAACGGTAACTACAACACCTAATTTGTTACAATAACCATTTATTGTGTTTGCCGTGTAAAAATACAGTTTCATATCACACCTCCTTAATTTCCAGTTCCGCATTATTTGATACTGCCAACATAATCAACTGGCTTTCCACCATTTCAGCGACTTTCTTCTGATTTTCCTCGTCCAATGATTCCAAATCATCCAACCAAATCGGGCAATTTATACCGCTGATTTTTTGAATCGAACGACAGATATCTACTCTGCCAAGGATTCTGTTTCCCTTGTTGGACATCGTTGTCAAAATAGACTTGCCGTCAATCATCGGAACGCAAACGGATTTATAATTTCCGTTCTTGGCGGTTTCGAACAACTGCCAATTGACAATGCCAAACTTAGAATTGATTTCTTCCGATAATTCTTCGTTTTTGGCTTTCTCCAGTTCTTTCAGCAAATCCAAGATTTTCTCTGCATCTGCCTTTTCCTGCTCTTTGTCAAATTTGGACTTTTTCAATTCTTCCAACCGGATTTCGTCTGATTCCGTATTGGCAGCGGAAATTTTTCTATCCACTTCTGCCAATTCAGAACGGATTCGTTCTTCTTCTGTTTTTAATTCCGCTTTGATGTCTTTGAGATCCTGCATCTTCTTCATCGAATCTTCTCGATCAGCAATTTTTGATTCAATTTCTTTGTATTTGTCCGACTGCTTGACATCAATTGGCTTGATAGATTCCAATTCTTTCTCAAAGGAATCGTATTCAGCAGTCAGTTTTTCCGATTCCTCATTTTTCTTTTGAATATTTTCCTCAATGTTTTTCAAGAGGATTTTTGAATCGTCAATTGCTTTCTTTAAGGCATTTCCTCTTTCCACAATCTGTTTCAATTCATCCGCTTTGTGGCTTTCAAATTCTGCCCGCATTTCCTCTTTTTTCTCTTCCGGGTATTCTTGACCGCAATAAGAACAAACAAGGCTTGATTCGTCAAATTTCCGCTCATTTGCAATCTTCCATAACGTTGCCTGCTCGTCTTTCTTCCGCTTATTGTCCGAGATCAATTTGGTTTCAATTGCCAGATTACTGCTAAATCGCGCCAACTCGCCCTTGCATCGCCCGATTTTTCCAAGAATTTCGTCTTTTTTGTTCTCCAGACTGTTCTTTTTTGCGACAATTTCTGCATTTGCTTTCTGATCCATGCTGGACAATTCGAATTTCAGATTCATAACGTCTTTGACCGCGTTCTCAAACCCATCAATCAACTTATCATTGTCTACCTGCACCTTGACATTAGCATCAAGTTTTGATTGCAAATCTTTTTTGAAAAGTTCCAAATCGGAAACGTTGGTTTCCTGTTTGCTGGCGATATCTCTCTGTTTCTCTTCAATCTGCCCCTTCAATATAGGAAGAGATTCGTCAACGTCTTTCACTTTCTTCTGATTCATTGCCTTGATTTCCTCTGTGGTGTAGTTTTCCAAAAGAGAAGAAAGTTCCTGCAATCCATCCGTTTTTTTAGCAATGTCAAAATCAGACGTAGAATCTGCCGTTTTAAATAAAAAATCTCTCATATCAGCCGGTTTCTGATTCAGAAATCCATTGATATTGGTTGACATTTTCAGCACGGACATATCAATACCAAGATATTCCTCAAACTCTTTCTTTGTCTTTGGAACATCGTTTATGTAGTATTCGTTATTGTCCTTGTAAGTAGTACCGTCCTTGGAATGCTTACGCTTCTGTACTTTCTTCATAGTTATTTCTTTTCCGTCAACATCAAGTACCAGTTCCACGGAAACGTCCTTGTCCTCAACCGGATTTCCGTTAACCTCTCTGCGTACCTTTGGATTGCTTCTCAATTCGTAGTCGCAATCGAACAAGCACCACATAAATGCATTGACAATTGACGACTTTCCCTTGCCGTTCTTTGCCAAAATTTTAGCAATCCGTGGAAAATCAAGCATCACAGCCATGTAGTACATGAAATTTTCCAGAATCATTCTTTTTAACTTAATTACCATCTTACTTATCCTCCTTAACCTCTACAAATTTCCCATTCTCCAATCTGTAGAATGTATCTGCTTTAATTTTTTCTCCGTCAACAAATTTCGTTTTTACGCATTTCGGAATCCATCTATCTTTTTCAAAAGATCTTTCCCATTCAGAAAGAGTAATCCAACTTCCTTTCTTTGCTCTCACAATTGAATTGTGACCTGCACAACATATTACTGAATCTTCTCCTTCTGACGTGATCTTTGCGGAATCTCCGGAACTGCCAATCTGTGCGGAATCTCCGGAACTGCCAA
>ERZ824488.426-NODE-426-length-55966-cov-4.845290_pt1 | contig 55966 bp, 61 predicted proteins | sample MGYA00519936_ERZ824488 | MGnify/ENA primary metagenome ERZ824488 (study PRJEB31778, sample SAMEA3449153) | human gut metagenome | biome: human gut; feature: human-associated habitat; material: faeces | place: United Kingdom | collected 2010/2012 ... | reverse complement strand
AAAACAAGGCTCCGTAGTAAAACTTTTTTCATTATCTAATACTTACGCTTCTATTAGAAATTATCCATGTTATAATATATTTTGTTCGGATAAATTTGTGATGTTTGGGCAAATTCCATATGATTACCAATCGTATTCGGCATATAGTTGTGGGTATGAAGCAGTAGAATATAAAACCGATTACAAACCTGCTAAAAGCGGTTTATTTGGAGCTCAGCATAAATACGATTTAGCTCATTTTAAGCAGTTATCATTGCCAAGCGCAATAGTTGTATCTAATTTAAGGTATTCAGATAGCTCTGGAAGTTTTCAAGGAAGCCCGCAATATACTGCCGCTGAATATTATGCGCCACGTGAAAATGTAGCATTTGATAGTCATTTAATATCTCCATTAAATTCTGCAAGTACAATTGTAGTAAATCCATTATATATTACTTCTGATTCTAGTAATATTTATATCTGGCGAAATTATAACAAAACTAGACTGACAAATCAGGTAGCAGTAATAGATATTTTAACTAGTAAAGTTCTACAGGAATATTATAAAGCAAGTGAATCTACTGCAACAATGCTTGTATTTGGTGATTGGGTATTTGAAATTGAAAATAATGTTATAAGATACTATAAACGACAAATTCAGGGTAGCTATATTGCTGTAAATAGACCAACAGAGAGTATACCAGTACTGTCACAATTTTCTGAGGATATTATAACAAGTTTCTTTCTTGATGGGTATTACTGGTTTATTACTGAAAATCATATTTTTGGTACTGGTGCAGCAAACGGTCAGATAACTATTGAATTCTTTGATCCCATGAAGTACTTTGCAGTTACAGAAAAATTAACTGCAGCTGTTCGTGTATCAGATACAAGTTTTTGGGTATTTCATAATAATGGTGCATATCTTATTTATAAATCCACGATGTCTACTGAAAACGGTACACAATACGTTTGGATGTGTACAAATACTGCTAAATCGAAAGGTTGTGATTTTAAGAATGCTATTGTAACGTTACCAGTTACGAGTGCAGTTGCGGTGGTCACAGCTGAAGATATTTGTAGCGTTGAAATGAAGGAAAATATTCAATCAGATGATAGAACACTTGTACCTATGACGCTTAGTTTCAGGCAAATGGTGCGTGATTTACTTGAAACCACAGAAAGTATAAAAATTGTGACATATCATTATTTAACAATTTTCTTTTTGAATCAGAATAAAAAAGATTTGACTATGCCCGCAGTGGTTTACGATAGTACTATTGATAGCTGGTGGTATTGGGAATTTCCTTTTGTTCAAGTATTTAATACTTATCAAACTGAAACAAATGTGAAAGTATATGCTGAATATGGATCGGGAAGTCGTCATGCAGTCTTTAATTTTTCTGAAGATACATTTGTATATATAGTAGGTGCTATTGATTATGTACTTTATGCTGACAAGTTTTTTAATTGGTCTACCGGTTTATATGAACCTGTGCAAATCGACTGGGAATGGGAGAGTGCAATTCTTATATTTGATACTGTAGATTTTAGAAAACAATTACTGTTTACAACATTTGTTTTTGATGACTACAATATTCCAGATGATAAATATGCAAATCATTCAGTAATAAATTTTGAATATTACTTTAATATTTATTCGAGAAAATATGCAAATACTTCTCCACAAGCAACATCAACTACTGTATACCGAGTTACGAACAATGCTTGTAGAACTATGGTAGCTAACTTCAATTACCTTCAGCTAATACTTAGAAATAGAAAATCGACAGATGATAGAGAAGGCTATGACGCAATGAACAAACCTAAAATTTGTAGTATATCTTTGAAATATAGAATTTTGAGAGGTGCGATAACATGATAGAAAATACAAATATTACTCCAAGAACTAAGTATATGGTAAAGAGTTCTGAAGCGGAGTATCAAAATATCCATTTAGAAGATATAAGAAAAACTACTGAAATTTTAGATTTTGAGTTTGAGCGAAGAGGCGAGAATGTATCTGTTGACTGGATATTAAAAGTTGCCGAAGCTCTAAACTATTATGAACTACTCACTGGTGAAAAGTACGTTAAAAAAATTAAGGAGAATACAATAATATGAATTTACTTGTTGCTATTGCAGATTTTCAGTTGCCAGAATGGCTTACCGTAGGTACGCTCGGTACAGTTCTTGCCTCATTTGTTACAATGATAGTTTCTTTGATTAGAACTGGTGTAACAAATAAAATTAATAAAGCTGCTACTGAAGGAACTACTGGGATACTCGGTAATATTGTTGATAAACTTGCAGAAACTAAAAATACTACTCTTGAAGTTATCGATAAAGTAAAAGAAGCATTGACTAAAATAGATGATGCTCTTGCAAATTTCAAAGATAGTATTAATAACCAAACAAATTCTAATATGAATCTTGCAAAATTTGTTTGTGAATGCTTTAATCAGTCTAATTTAAGCGATGAGAAAAAGTCTAAACTTCAGTTAATGTGTGATCAGATTTTTTATACTGATAATACTACCTTGATTGAATCTCTCAGAGCCGCTAAACAGCAACTTGAACAGCAGTTATATGAAAATCAAAAACAGATGGCTGAATTGAATGCTGAGCTTGAAATTGAAAAAGCAAAGTTAGAAGAACAGCAGGCTCCTGTTAAGAAATCTCGGAGGATTCAGTAATGAGTAAACTTTCAGAATTTCGTAAAACTATAGACGAAGGTTCTGAAAAGAATAAGGCTAAAGCTGCTAAGTTAAAAGAAAAAGTAGATAAAGTTACAAGTAAAGCTAAAGGTTTTAATAAAAATACTTGGTGGGAAATTAGTGCTTATATTGTTAGAACATTAAGTGTTGGTGTACCTGCAGCAGTTATTATGACCCTTGAAAATTCTTGGGTAAAATCTGGAATAGGTTTACTTGCAACATTCCTTTTAATTGCTTTAGCAATTATTTATAAAGAGCCTATAAAAAAGGCTGCAGGATTTGCACCTGGTGTATTTCCATTTTTGATATTTGTAATAATTGCATTGTTCTTTAATACTACAGCAAATGCTCTTTTGACAATAGGCCTTTCGGGTTTAGGTGGGAGCATTGTTGCAATACCACTTCATTACAAATATCTTCAATCCAAAAAGCCACCTGAAGAAGATCCTCAGCTTACAGTATTAAAAGATATTGCAAATAAACTTGGTAATCTTGATAATATAAATAAGCAATAACATTTATGCTGGCTTTATTTGGCCAGCATAATTTTGTTTATTTTAGCGCAAAATTAAATTTTTCCTGCATTATATATTATAGAAACTGTTTTAGAGGTATATCATGAAAAAATGGAAGACATTATTATTAAACCTTTTAGGTTTAGTAACTACCGCTGGAACTATTGCAGTTATCTATTTTGTACTATACTTACAAGGTTCAATAAAACATCTCGGACAGGATACTATTATTGAATTTGCAGTAATGATAATTTTATCTAGTAGTACAAAATTCTTTTGGTATATGAGTACAGAAAGTTCAATAAGAAATTCTGAAAAGTACGTTAAAAGAAAAGACTTAGCAATAGACGCTATCAATGATATTGTTAAAGATCAGCAAGACTTTGATAATTTCATTGATGTTCAAAATTTAGTAAACTATAATACGTATGTTTCTAATCGATGTAAAGGCTTAACCGAAAAGAATTATAAAATCACTTTTCGACATAAGCTCATTAATTTTATGCGTCGTTTGGCACACCTAAGACCGCGCACACAACGCGATTTTTTGAATGCCTATGTATTACGCGTCGAACGTAAGGCCTCAAAAATACACAAACTTAGCGCTTCAAATATCGTTAATTTAAGTGATGATGAAGATGGATTAATCGATGATAGAAATAAAGCAGCTAAAGCAAAAATGAAGTATCTAGTGATGGGTACATTGTTTTCTATTATAAGTATGTTTGCTACAGCAATGATAGGTTTTGCTCCAAATCCGAATGTTGATATGAAAGCTGCGACTGTCAAAATGGTTATGTATTCGGCAAATATTTTAATGGCTATTTTGCAAACAGTATTTAAGGCGTATTTATCAGTATCGACAAATGATACAATATATTTTAGAAAGATTGTCAATATTCTTGAAAAGTATGAGTCGTATAAAACTAATCCAGTAAAGATAGAGAAAGTAAGTTATTTTGTAGAGGAGGTACAAGATGCCATTAGTAACGAGCCCGTCGTTGAGAAATCTCAAGAGTCAGACAACTATTTTGGACGAGACGATACAATCGACCACACAGAAAGTATTCGATACGACCAAGACTGTGCTGGGTGATACAATTGATGCAAGTGAAGAATCTACAAGAAAATATCTTGAGTTACTTGGAGTAACTGAACTTGATAAACAGTTCAACGCAGCAGTGCAAGCTTATAATACTCAGTTTAAGTTACAAGCCGAACAGATGTTTATTGAAACGAATGTCGCTACTGTAGCTGCATCGAACTTAATGGCAGATAACTCAAAAAATCTTGGTACAGGCGCAGTTGCTGTGCAAGGTGAAGTTTTTAATCAATCTGTCACTGCTCAAGGCGAAGCTCTTCAATCTCAATTAGCGCAATCTCAGGCAGATGTTCTTGAAAGCATTACTAAAAGCTATGAGTCTGCATTGACGACTGTTTTAGGTAAGCAAGACGCTCAAGGTAACTTTGAAAACATTTTGAAATATCAAGAAAATGCACAGCTAGCTTTGGATGCACTATTACAAAAACTTGCTGCGGATATGAATGGTAATGGAGATGTTTTTAAGAATATTGCAGGCGAAACTCCAGAAGGATATAATTATGAATCTTACCTTTTAGAAAGAGGATATTTGAAAGCTACTGCAACACCTGGTGAATATGAAATAACTGATTTGGCAATCCATGAATTTGACAAAATGTTAAATTCTCCACTTGAACCTGGTCAAGCTGCTCAATTACTTGAAGATCTTGCTACTAATATGGCCGCGTCTGAATATGGTACAAGATGGGAATCCATGACGCCGAATGCTCAAGCTAAAGCTGTTGCAGAATATAAAGAATGGTTTTATGATAATCAAATGGGATTGTATCATACTACTTTTGGTTTATCAAGTTATGACGAAAAAGGTAATATTGTTCTTGATACCATTTATGAAGCGCCATCTACTTCTGATATTTATAGTATGTTCGGTGTGGCTGTAACCGATACATATATAAGTGCAAAAAACGCATCTCCTACTGATTTTGGCGATTATCTTGGTAGTGGTAAAGGTGGTAAGCAAGATTCTTACGCGCAGCAAATAATCGATAATGCAAATAATGGTATGTATGAAGACGGCGCTATTGTTAGCTTCAATTATGGTAAAGGTACAAAAGATTACTGGGTTTATTATGATGGCGGATTTTATAAGACAGAATATAGCGATGAAAATAAACCGCCAATTTTAACTGCAGAAAGCGTTAGTGCCGATCTACCAGATTTAGCCAGTGCACTGCGTGCTGGTAAATTTGACAATGGTACTGAAATTATAGACTTTATTTATTACAATGGCAAATTATATAACAAAAATCAATACTTTTATCAGTATGGTAAATTATATAAAGCGTCTAGTAAATTCAAAGAACGTGATAAAGGTAAAGAAGCTAAAGTTACTTTTCAAAGATTTGGTGATCTTTTACTTTCACCTGTTAGCGGTATTTGGACAGGTAAAGATCCATTCAATAATGTTAATGATGCAATAAATGATTTCTTTGGTGCAGGTGATGATGTTCAAGCTGAAATTGATGAATATAATTATCAACTGCGTAAAAATGCTATGGAGGTTAAATAATGGCTAATCCTATTTATAAAAGCCGTAATAAAGGAATAACTAATAGCTGGACAGCTATTCGAAATCAAGCAATAATGTCTGGTATTTATGAGGCTGATGTTTATACTCAGCTTGCTCAAGACAATGATCCTTCGAAAGCACAAGGTTATCTTGCGATGCTTGCTGCAAATGGTAAAGCATTGAAAGATAAACTTCCAGCTGAATATTCTAATTATTCTACTACTACAAAGTATTCTTTGCTTTCAGGATTGAGTAGTATTATTGCTTATGAAAATGATAAGAATAATATTGATTATGCTGTTAAAAACGAAGAGTACGGTAAAAAATCTGATAAGTCGTGGGTAGATAAATTAGTAAACGAAAAGTTCGCTGGAGATTATGAAGCATTCAATAAGCAATACTCTGGTGAGGAAGGAAAGAATAAACTGTACGAAGAAGGTTATTTTGTAGACACTGATTTGACAGACGAACAGATTTCATATGGTTTAACCAATTTTTCGAAGAGTTATTCTGAATTCAGTCAAGAGTATGAAGCTAAACCGTATATGAGTTATTCTGAACTACTTAAGAATATCGCTATAATGGATGAACAAGTGAAGACTTATGAGGCTTGGGAAAATACAAGTTCTATGACTAAGTTTTGGTCTACTATCGGTAGTTTTGCTGCTGAGATCTTATTGACTCCTCTTGAAATGGTTGAAGGATTGACTGATGCAATACTTACGATAGGTAGTTTTGCCGCTAATTCTTTTGGCTATGCAGATGTAGCAAATGATATACTTGATTATGCAAAAGAAGATTTTATTCCAACACAAGACTGGGTAGTAAAATGGTTACCAAATGCATATTCAACTAATCCATATTCTACTCAAAACTGGGCAAAATTGGGTTTAGGTATGTCCCAGTCCATCTCAAGAATACTTGTTATGTCTGGTCTGAACTATCTTTTGCCTGGATCTGGTACCCTGCTGTATTATGGTTCTGCTGCAGGTGAGAACGCTGTTGAGTATGCTACAGCTAATCCCGAAAAAAGTATTAACAATGTAATAGCATACTCGGCAATGAAAACCGCAATTAGCTACGCAGTTGAGGGTATGTCTGAAACGGCATTTTTCAAACAGCAAGGCTGGATTAAGGCCTGGGAAAATTTTGGCAGCAAGAATGTAACAACAAAAATGCTTCATGATTTTATTGGTGAAGGTTTTGAAGAAGTTGTTGAAGAAATTATTGATGCGGGTCTCGATTATGCTTTTACTGGAAATACAGATATTAGCTTTAAGTCGCTTTGGGAATCTTTTATTTCTGGTGCATTAGTCGGCGGTATTATGGCTGGAGGGCATGCTGCCGTACAGAAAGTTATAGCTACAAAAACTGCCGTAAGCCTCACAAATACTAAGATAGATAAAAAGACTGGTAAACCTGTAAATTCTAGTGGTATTCAGTTATCACCTGCTAAAACAGCAATGTTGCTTAATTACAAAGATACTCTTGAACAAAAAGTTAAATCTGGTAAGAAATTATCTACACGAATGCAACAAAGATATGATAGACTTCAAAATCTTGCACTGCTTGCTGTAGATGACGCTGGAAACACTATTGCTACTATATCTAATTTTGGTGACCCTACTAAAAATGATACAATAACTGTAGATAAAAATAGTAAAGATCCTAAAGCAAAGAAATTATCTATAAATGAAGATCTACTTAAGAAAAAGCTTGAAGAATTCCAGACTGAAGGAATTGAAATAGATCTTGCTTCACTAGATTTGACCGATGCGGATATTGCTTCAGAAGCTCAAAATATGCAGCAGAATCTTTTCTTAACCCTTTCTGAATTTGCAGCTTATATGGGTCCTGATCAGTTTGCTCGTAGTCTTGGTAAATTTGAACAGTACACTGAAGACACTATTGATAAACTTCTTGATATGTCTGAAGCGGTTGCTGAAAGAGAAACTAAGCAGGTTAAAACTTACGCAAAGACGGAATCTGTACTTTCTGAAGCCTTTGGTTCTAAGATATATATTACCAAGATTGCAAAAGATGTAGCAATATCTTTTGAAAAAATAGATAGACTTACTAAAGCAAAGTATTATTCTTACTATTCTACGGGTGAGAATCTTCCTGTTGTATTTTCATATAACGGTGATGTATATTTGAATGCTGCAGTAACTAAAAACTTTTCTTTGCCAAAAATTCAGCAATTGATATTCTCTACAATATATAATGATCAATTGTTCGCTAAAATAGGTAGTAACGATACTATCATGAATCTGCTTGAAAATTTGGTTAAGTCTTATAATATTGATTTGAGTAACGAAGTAAAGCATGATATAATGTTGAAGCAAGCATTATTTACTATGTTATTTGTTCAAGATAATACCATTGCTTCAAAAGCTTATATGTCTGCAAAAGATGAGTATGGAAAATTAATGTATAACTTGATACTTTCAGTAAAAGGCATTAGTAACGTTAATTCTATGCAAGTTGTAAGACAAGCTGAGAAAAACTATTATCGAACTGCTTTGAATAAAGTTTTTGAAAGCGAGCAATCTGAAGCTATTAAATCTTTGCAATTGGTTATCGAAGGTGCGCCTACATTTTTCAAATCAGATGAAGACATTGAAAATTTCATAATTAATAACAGAGATCCAAATGCATTCAATTATATGACATTCAAAGCCGACATTAATACTGATGCTGCAGATTTAGCAATGGCTATTGAATATTTTTCAAAACAGTTTGGATTTAATATTCCTAAAAATGCAAATATACTTACCATCAATAATCTTGCTCTTGCTTTATTTGATTCTAAAAACTATAACGATACAAGAGCTCTCGATCAGGCATTAAGTGCATATGATACTAATTTTTTTGAACAGATGAATTATTTCTTGGCAGATAATTTTGGTTTTGAGGTTCTTCCAGATAATACAATTGTTCATTTGCGTCAGATATCACAAATGATAAATGAGGATATACTCAGCGAGCGCATCAATACTTATGCCGCAGATTCATCTGCGCATCTGAATATCGACAAAGGTATTTTACTTAGTGAATGTCTTACCGATTATGGTAAAAAAATAATAGGACCTTCTTTGTTGGGAAATGATATTGTAATTTATCTACGTCCAGATAACGTTAAAGGTACAAATGGTAGTTTTCAAAGGTTCCTTAGGCCTAACAACGGTATTGCCGGTGTAATTATGATTGCTGCAAAAGCTAATCCGGATGTTAGTCTTGAACAGAATCAAAAGAATATGCTTCAGACAGCTGAGCATGAAATAAATCATAGTATCTGTGGTTTAACAAATACTGGAACAATGTCATTTACTGATCCTATTAAGAATTATTTTGAACAACAATTAAAATCTTTGAAAGGTGAAGAATTAGAAAATTATTTGGAAAAATTACAAGATGAAGTTTATGATTTTCTTTTTGCAGTGGAAGGTAAAGGTTTAGTTCAGTATACTGAAAAGGGTGTCTTATGGACAGATGTAGACACTGAAAACAATATGTCTGTGGCTTTATCGAATCTCGGTTTTACTGGAGATGAGCAGTATAAACCTATACTTGCAGAGCAACTTGCAAGAATGGTATATCAGTATTGTTTCATGAATGAACGTTATGCACAAGGTATGGCAAGTGCGAGCTATGCAGACACTGTGGTAGATTTTAATTCATTCAGATATGAAAACGCAGACCAGATAATTATTCGTACCCATTCTAAGTTAAAATTGCTCAAGCGTTTAGATGGTATAATTGCTCGGCGAGCTGATTTATCTGCGCCGAAAAATGTGCTTGATGTTTTGAATCAGTTTAGCAATAAAAAGATTACGAGTGATAACGCAATTAAACAATTGACTACAAATTATGAGTTTTATTCTGGAGAAGCTCAGCTAGGCGATTTAGAAGCCTTATTTCCTGTTAAGCCTACTAATGATAGTGATTATGTGTCTAAAGATTTTTGGATAAGTCAAATAAATGATATGCAGCTTAAACAAACTATCAGTGCAATGCCGCAACAAGACTTTATTAGATTTATTGCAAAACTTACTGGTAAAGAATTTAATGTACTTGCAAAAATTTATCAAGATGTTACCGAAGTAAATAGATTTATGAATATTCCTTTTGCTCCGGATAAATCTTATGCGGCAAGTTTGGCTAATGGTATTAAACCAAGAAATTTAATTGATTCCGCACAGGTCTATACTAAGTACGGTGATAAGATATCTGGTATCGCATTATATGATAGCACTTCAAAAAGTTGCACAGTTGATTTGACTAATACTGCAGTAAATACGAGTACAGCAAACTTGATAAATGATCTTATTGCAAATACTACTCCTGGAAATAGATTATTTATTGCCGGTAATAGATCATTTATAAACTTTAATGCTATACGTAAATATCTGAATGTAAAACCTCAACTTGCTAATTTAGACATATCTACTTCCACTCTTGCTAACTTTGAAACTGCATTTTCAGAACTTTCTAAAATGGGAATTGTTGGTAAGCAACAAGCATACCAGTATGATACTATCTTTGTTACAAATGACGGCCAGATTATAAATGTGAATTCTGAAGGCTCTATTGTTGCAAGACTTCAGCAGATTTGTAAAAATCTTAAAATATCTGAAGATATACTTGGTGAGTATACTGTCGCTCCAGATAGTGGTGATATTATCTTAAACAAAGAAGGCCTTACAAATCAACTCAGTAAGTTGTTTGATAGTAAACGCGTAGCAAGATTTAGAAGGATAAATAATACTTGGGTATCTGATAGCACTCTTAATATCCTTCAAGATAACTTTGCAAAAACTCTTGATGCAAATGTAAATCCTGCAGCTCAAGGTTATATTGAGTTAAAACGTAATGTTGCATTGGTGCAAGACCCTCAAACTCTTGAAGTGAAAATTGTACCTATGACGGACGGCAAGTTTGAAGGAACAGAAGTTGCTTGGGCAAAGAATGTTTGGTATGAATCTATTTGTAATATATTAACAAAGTATCAAATAACTAACTTTAAGCAACTTGAGAATCTCGGTTTTAGCGAAGAATTTATCGATAAGCTTTCTAAGTACTCTGGTACTAAAACTGATAATCCTGGTATAACCAAATCATTCATACTGAGCTATATCAATGATGATACCAATACTACGTTTTCAAGAAATTTGCTTATTCGAAACTGTCCAGATTCTGCAAAAGATTCTCTTGACTGGAAGCGTAACGGTTATCTTACTTCAGTAAAAGATGTTCAAGATTATTACAATACATTCCAAGTATACTTTGTAGCAATGGAGTATGCAAGATTTTTACTTGAATCTGGAAAAGGTAATGCAGCAAAGCTTAAAGCAATGCTTTCAACTGTGTATGACAGTGAAATTGAGTTACACAATGCATTTGACGGATTTATTAGTGCGCATAGAAGCGACCCTGATTATGCAAGAATTCTTTCTGATATAACTGAGGGTAAATATATACGCGAAGAAGGTAATGTTAAGAGAAAGGTTAAGAGCGGATTAGATGATAGACGTACTAATATTATTACCGATCTTTTGAATATTGATGCTCAAAAGCGACTTAACTATGCTAATGGTTTGAACTTAAGTTATAACAGTTTTGGATATGTGTATGGCTTAATTAGTAAAGATTGGGGTATGAATTATAACGTTATTAGCACAGACGTTGGAGCAAATTATAAAGATTCCGATGATGTTCTTAACTTGCTCGATACACTTGATGTTACTAAATCAAATGTACAGTCTGCAGATGTTTCTGAAGAAATTGCTAAAATAAATGACGCAATCAAATTTGCTGCTGAGCAGGCTACAAATGACGCAAAACTTAAAGCGTATGAGAAAGTTCTTACTTTACTTGATACTGTATCTAATACAGATATATACGGTGATATAAATACCGATGCATATGCAAATTTAGTACTTGATCAGATGGATAAATTATCTGGAATTAACTTGGATATTAGTAAAGCTGCGTCAGACTATATCCAAAATATCAAAACTAATCTTGAATCTGTTAAAGACAAAATAGGTATCGAAAAAGAACGTATTAATGCTGAGATTGAAACCGAATTCCATAAGTTTTCAAATGAGCGCGTAAGAAATACCTATAAGTATGGCTATGAGGGTTACAAACAAATACGAAAGCTTTATGATAGTTATGGTGCGTCTCAAAGATTTAATACCTCAAGCAAAATAAGCAAGCGTGTAAAGAATTTTAAGGATACCGTTCAAACTGCGTTAAAGAGTAATCAGATAACTCAAGAACGCGCCGATAAACTTAATAGGTCTATTGATACATTACGCAATATATACACCGATATATTATCAGTTGCAGTAGATTTTGAGTATAATGGAATGACTCGTAGTAAGGCTACTTCGGAAATTATTAAACTGATAGACAATTTTACAAGCGGTAAACCTGTAGCACAACAGTTGCAAACAATTACAGATTTTATTGATACGGCAATAATAAGTTCTGAAATAACTTATGACGAGAAAGCTAAAACGGCATACTCGAATCTTTATAAGTTTAACGCCGAACAAAGAAAGTTTCTGTATCTTTTGCGTACAGCTACAAACGAGCAAAGATTAAATATCTTTTTACAGTACCTTGACGATCCTAATGTTGAAACTGAACTTGGAAGAGCGTTAGTTACTTATATGGAAAATCAAGTGAAAGAATTAAGTTCTACTACAAATACTGTATCGTTTGTAGAAGAAGCTATCGACTTTTCTAAGCTTGGTCAGATTGCAAAGAAAGCCGGTGTTGCAGCAGATGAAGAATTTAAGCGGTTGAATCCTGATAAAAAGATTAACAGACGAATAACAAATGAAGAGAGAACTGCTTTGCAAGCTTCTCGAGTTACTACAAGAACTCTTTCTACTCAAAAACGGCATCTTGATTTACTTGCCAATAGTAAACCTGTAAGTGACGTTGATATGCAGAATGCAGTTAAAGAAGTTTATGCTACTCTTGAAAAGTTTAAGTTCAAAACTCAAAGCGATCAACTTCGTAAAGAAGCGAGAAAGTGGTATAAGATTAATTATCCTAATGAAACTATTACAATTGCAAAAGGTATATCCGATGAAATAACTTCTACAGATATCGAATCAGCAAGACAACACCGCGAACAAGCTATTGCAAACTATATTGATAACCGCGCAAAGGAATATGGACAGCGCTACGTTACTCGCGAGCTTACTTTATTCGAACTCATTAAAGAAATGAATAAAGAAAAGTATATCAAAAAATGGGATAAAGCCAATAACCGCTGGAAATTAATAAAAGTGATTGCGCCTAATCCTATGGTATTCAAAGTAATTAATGGTTTGAATATTGCGTATCAAAGATTTATTTATGGTCCCAAAACTAAAGCTAATATTGAACAGTTTCATGCTGAAGTTCAGTATGTACTTTCTGAGCGTAAAATTAATAGCGTAATTCCTGGAACCAAAGAATTGGTTTCTTTGGATAGTAACTATATTGATTATGAAGCAGTTTTAGAAATGTTCAAACGGGGTGAGTATACCGACCATTCTAATGTATTTAATGAAACTTTTGGTAAAGTAACTTCTGAAATGGAAGCAGCTCAAGATACTATTGACTACGTTACTAATAAGAAAGTATATACTAATCCAATTGAATCTATCAATAACGCTCTTAAAGAGACTGAAGCAAAGATTGCATTGCTGAATGAAGAACTGCGAACTAAACAATTTACTTCTCAGCAGGAAGCTGGTAAGCGCCGAGCTCTTGAAAATGCTCAAAATAAACTTAAACGTATACAAGCATTAAAAGAAGGTACTGCAGAAATTTTGAATAGACAAATTGAAAATGGTCCTAATACAGAAACTGTTGATACAGATGCTATTATAGATTTATTTGTAGATGATAATGTTGAGACTACAGAACCTGCAGAAGCTACGAATACTGAAAATATTCCAGATGATTTATTTGTAGATGAAGTTATGACAGATAATGATTCTGAAATAATGCCTCCATCAATGGCTGAACAGTCTATAAATCTCGAAGAATTGTTTGGTGAAGGTAGTGCTAAAGAAATGCAGAATCTTTTTAATATTACTTCTAAGCGCAAAGCCGAAAAGACAGCCCGCACCGATGAACAAAAATATGCGCCTAAGGATTCTGAACGTAGTAAGTTTACTCCAACTATCAATTCAAAACTTCTTAATAGACAGGGTATTGATGTTCGTAAGCTTCTCGATTATATTCCAAGTAAAACTAAAGATGTTGAAGTTGCTGGTGAAACTATTACAGAAAACGTCTTTAGTACAAACGAATACTTAAAAGAGAATGGTGAACTACTGAGAGAATTTATGCATAATGAAGATGCAGTAAAAGATTTTCTTAAATGGTATTCTTCTACGAACAATATGACTGAAGCTGAAAGAACAAATGCGGCAGTGTTACTTAACCAGATAGCTTCCAATCTGAATATTTCAAAAGAACTTAGAATTGAAGCAGCAAAAGCATTTTCTAAAATTAAGCGTACCGCAGGTCAACAGTTGTCTGTTGCAAGAAGCTTTGGATTAGCACCGCTCGATGAACTCAATACTATTGCTGAACAACAGTTATCACTTTCTGACGATGAAATTAAGTCTTTGGCAAACCTTGCCGATATCCAAAAGAAAGCTATTGAAACTGGTGACTATGCAGCTTCTGATAAAGCAATGGATGATGCTCTTGCAATTCTTGCAAAACACTCTAACGAACTCGATTCCAGTATTAATCCTTGGAAAAAGGGATTGACTCTTGACGAAAAAGCTGTAAGATGGCACAATCTTACGCAAAGAATTACTTCTTGGAGATATTTTGCAATGCTGTCTGCTCCAGCGACATTCTTCTCGAGAAACGTTGCAGGCAATGCTTTAATTACAGTAATGGATAAAGCATCTGTTGGAATAGGCAATCTAATTGGTAAAATTCGAGACAAATTCAGCAAAACTGAGAAAGATGGTACTTATTATAAACGTACAAATGAAAAAGCCAATGCTGAAGCGAAGTCTGCAGTTAAAACGCATTTGTTAGACAATGGTTTACTTGATTCTATTCTTAAAGGTACAGTTTCAAAATATGATACTGGCTATACCTCTAATAAAGGCAAGTTAAGAGAACTCGCATTTAACAAGAAGAATGCTATCGAAGATATTGATGCTGCTGATGCAATAGTTCTGGGTGATACTCTTAAAGAAGGTACTCCTTTCGGCACAAGTAAGGTTGGCGGTGTATTTAACAAAATGTACAATTTCATATTTGGAGTAATGGACTCGCAAGATAAAAAGTCTATGAAAAAGTATATGCAACGTACAGTTGAGCAAATAGTATCTGATAACTTCACTATTGACGATTATACCAAACTTAAAGCTGGTGACGCAACTACCAAAGAGAAATTCCAGAATATTGTAGCATTTGCTCAAGAAGAATCTCTAAAAACCTACTTCCGTTATCAAGGTCCTGCTTATACCACAATGATGAGACTTCTTGCTAAATATCCTGCGGCTCAAGCTGTGTTTGCAACGATATTCCCGTTCCCGAGAATGCTGTTAAATACGATGAATACGGCTTTGAATTATTCGCCGATAGGGTTTGTTAAAGCTGTCTGGACAGCTAAACATGATCAAACGGTATTCAAAGATTTGAAAGTAAATAAGCAGTTGGGTCAGGCTGCAATAGGTACAGTTAGTATGGCAATAGGTGCTTTGCTTACTGCACTTGGTATGATCAAATTTGAAGATGATGATAAATATGGCGGCCCTCAAATTAACTTGTTTGATACTTTCAGAATTAGTCTTGAAGACCTTGCTCCAGCAGCTATTCCGTTCTGTATCGGTGCTTCCTTTACTGATGGACTCACATCAGGTTTCTGGAATGCAATAACTAACTCTGGTTCTGCATTGCTTGATACTACTATAATTGGTGAGCTTATAAATGTATTCGGTGGGAATAAAAATGCTCTTGATGTTGTGAGTAATACATTCTCAACTTATATAAATCAGTTCATGCCAGCAGTAGTGCGGCATATTTCAAGAATTACAGATCCAAATAAGAAAAAGTATAGCTCAAACAGCGCTTTGAAAATCTTGCAAAAGATTGCGGCACAGATTCCTGGATTAAGCTATATTGTTCCAAATCAAGTTGATCCCTATAGTGGTGATAATGTGACATATTATGCTGATAATAACAATCCTTATTTGGCAGCATTGATGTCTGCTCTAAATGCAGTGCTTCCTGCAAAAGTGGCCTATTCAAAAGATAGCTATCTTGAACAAGAATCCAAAGCAGTTGATGCTGGTACTACTGGCCCTGCAAGTTCATTTACAATTGATGGCGTACAATACAAAATATCTGATAAAAAATACCGCGAATATCAAAAACTTCGTGCTAAATTATATAAAGAATATGCAGATAAGATAATTGTAACGGACGCTTACAAGCGTATGACAAACGAGCAGAAAAAGAAACAACTTAAGAAATTGCAATCTAAAGCTACTGAAGAAGCTCGTAAACAACTTAATATTAAATGATTACGAAATTCAAAAATTTTATAAAGTCTATACTCCGACAGCTAAAGAATAAAGTGAATATCATAATATTTGTAATAGTATTGATCATAACTTATTCACCAGTTTGGCTTGTCGGAGGATTGGGCTTTATATTTCAGAACAAAGCAATGCTTGCAATCGCGACAGCTTATGCGTTATTTTGGGCAGGTCCATTTACACCATACTTTCCACTTTGTATAGGATTAACATTCATTATAAGAAAAATCTACGATAAAATAAAACGCCATAATTGGCGTCGCTGGTTGTAGATTGAAAATTGTAAAAGAAAACCCGAGCATCTCTGCTCGGGTTGATTTATTATATAAGTCGTTTCATTTCAACAGCATTCTTTTTAGCGGCTCTGATATACCAATCATAGTCAATGTCTATAAGATTGGTTTTATCAGTTACGGCATCATTGTATAATGTACAGTTATCTGGTATACTTGCAATCTTGTCATGCTTAATTATTTTGCCATCTTGTATCTTATACTTATATAAAGTACCTCTGCTTTTGTTAATAGTTGCGTAAACTCTATTAATATTAGTAGTATCAATCTCACCATTTTCGCTAGCATATAACACACCATCATATGTAGGTCCTTTCATAGTGGTCATCATAAAGTCTAAAGGCTTCATGCGCTTACGAACGGTATCTTCGATTGGAATATTTTTACAGTAATAATCAATAATACTATCATTAATAACAGGTGCATTGAGTGGCGTAAGAGGAACGTCCGAACCAGACTTTTTTGCCCATCTGCCTTTAAGTTTAGGTTTTGCATTAGGTTCAGAAAGAAGAATATAGTTGTTAACATTCTTTTGAAATACTGCATATTCTTCATCAATATCAAGAGGTATTTCAATATACTCACTAAATTCTTGTAATGCTCGATAGCAATCTTGCAGTTTATTTCTTTTAATTCTAAATAAAATACCATCGGTATTTGTTTGAATAACCAATGCTCCAAGATCAAATACAATCTTCGCCATACATGTTGTGAGCAATTGACCTGTCATACATAAAGCAATGATATTTTGAGGATCATACAAAGGACTATGTTCTTGTCTCATTGCACCAGTAGAAGCATTCAAAATAAGCTTGATTGAATCTCTTAATCCAAAAGCTTCTTTATACTCGTCAGTATTTGATAAACCTTGTTTTCGCATTTCTTTCAGATGTTTCTTTAGTCTTCTACATTCACTCAATAAAAATTGAAAGCGTTCTTTGCCTTCTTCGGGTATACCAGACGCATAATAATTATAAACAACTAATAGCGAGGGATATAGATTTTCAAAGTCAGCATTGACTAAAATATAGTTGTCATCTGATATCGAATACAAAGAATCTTCATAGGTACTATGAATACCGCCTGCTCCATAAACAAAGTTATTTTTCAAATATCTAACTTCATATGAAAAGTCATTTGATAATTCAGTGCCTTCAAACTGAGCGATTATAGTAGGATGAATTTTACTTTTGAATAATCGCTTAAGTTTTTCAGGTATCTCATAGTATGGATCATTGAGATTATCTTTTTTCTTTGCATGAAGCATTTTCGCACATACTTTAGCCGCAGTATTTTTAATACATTCAGCTTCATCTAAATCAGATAATCTTGAGCAGTTGGCTTTTGCATTAAGATAACCCCAACGAGCTCCAACTAATTTGTTTGTTGCAAATACGTCATGTTTACAATATTCAATAATCTCTTTCTTATCTTCTTCAGAAAGATTTTCTTTACCAAATGGGATATTAGATTCTTTTATTAATAAACCAGTGTTAGATTCAAACTGTTTTAATGAACCCATAGTTTTAAGGTCATCGAACAAATCTGAAAATTCATACTTTCTCCAAAATGATAAGTCTTTCCATTTACCATCAGTACTATTGATTATTTTTTCATTGTGTGTATACAATTCCTCTGGTGTATAACCAATGCTGGCAAAATTCAGCATTTGCATGTCATATCCTTTAATATTGAATCCAACTAAGTAACCGAGTCTGGATACTTTTCTTAACTCGGTTACATAGTTCTCATCATCAGAAGTGATTACTCCAAATTCGATATTGTCGGTTCCATTGTAAATGTTGTATACCATACAATTCCAATGTGGAAATACTTCCCAGTCGAATACAACTATATCTTTAGTCATCTTCTAATTCCTCAATATTAGTATCAGCTTCAGCAGGTTTCGTCGCAAAATTATTAAGGTCATTAAATCTTTCAATCTGTATTTTGAGTTCAGTGATTGCTGCAAGGTATCCAGTATCATAATTCATACCCATTTGCGAGTTATTTGTGGCATCGCTACCGAGCATAAATAATTTTGTATACTGTAGATTGGTTAAATAATCTAATAGTATTTTACGATTTACTGGAGTATCTTCAATATCATTAACAGGTATCATGCATTCTCCTTTATATCAATTCTGATAATAATACCGCATTTATAGATAACAATACGGACTTCACTATTTTCAATAACAGTTTTGTTATACTTACCGGCTTTAATATCTTCATAAGCAATGTTGATTTGTTCGAAATATTTAGTAATCATACAATATGTCCTCCATGTTTCATTTCACGTACTCTGTTGTAATTAAGTTTTTCGGATATAACGTTAGTGAGTCTTAAATCAGAATTATTAACTATAGCATCACTGCTTTCAATAAAGCTTTCAATAAGATTTATAAAGTTAGAAAATACATTTTCAATACATTTGAATGCAATTTTTTCGGCATGTTCATCGATGAGTTCTTGATTAGCAATTTCATAGTACTGTCCAAGAACTACGTGTGCTTTGCAAATAAACTCACAAAAATCTTCTCTTGTCCATTCGTCTTCAACTTTCAAACCGTGTAAGGTATATCCTTTATATCCGCAGAAGCTTAATGTTCTGATAGCAGCATCTGCCAATTCAACGTAAATACCTTCAGGCTTAAATTCGAAATCCGCATACCAGGTTGCCTCTTCTTTAATATCTCTTGTATTCCAATCATGAAATGCTTCACAGAGTTCTTCATGAATTGCGGCAATATAAGCAACATCATCTATATCTTCAGTATAGAAACCTTTGCTCTTTGCACTCGCATAGCAATAATCTTTTAATCTTTCAATAGTTTCAGTAGTCATTTTTATACCTCAGCATCAAAATTAAATTCAAGATATTTTCTACTTGCTAAATAGTCACACATATGTACATACCTTTCCCAAGTAGATTTAGGTTTAGGAAGTATTTCTTTTTTAGTTTTCCAATCTTTATTCCATTGGCCCATATGAGACATGATTAAAGAACTAAGTAATGCACCAGTTTCAGAAAGTCCTATCTTACTAAAATATTCGTCGTAAGTTACTGCGGCAATAAAAGGATGATCGGCCCTTGCATATTTCTCATGAGTTTTGCCATGCTTAAATGTGTCATGAAGTATCAATGCCGCAATAATAAAATCTTTTTGGTCATCAGTATAATTTGTCAAAGGAAACAAACCATATGCAATTCTGACAGCAGCTTGAGTATGTCTGACCAAACCGCCTTCACCGAGTGCATAACTCGGATGATACTTACCAGTACTACTTGCAGGTACTTCGAAGAAATAATCAGGTACTACATTTTCGATACAATCTTTGATTTCGTTTCTGAACTCTTCATTTTTAATATATCCGAGTTCAGTTTTGAATATGGATGCTTTTTCCATTTTAGGTAACCTCTTTTTATTTTAATAATTTTAATTTTTAATTTGAGTTTAGGCTGCTCTAAGATCATGCCTATTATATTTTATATAAAGGCCCTTATTATTTATATATAAAATTTTAATAGGCCTTAAACGCGATCATAACTCTTCCTCATTTTTTATAAATTTACCTTTCCGAACCGACAGATTAAATTCGGCGCATATATTATCGGTAAAGGTTTCAAATGATTGTCTTGATTTCCCATAATCAGAACACCAGCCAAGATATTCATGGTACTTTGAAATGAGACTTCTTCCAATAAAATCCTCTGCACAATCTAGTTCAGTTGCTTTGACCGACATATCAGAAGTTTTATTTGCTTTAACAAAACTTAAAAGAGTTGAAGATTGAGTTCTAAACTTTTCAAGTGCTTCTTGACAGCATATTGTATCAATTAATCTATCATTTATAAGAGCCGAGTTGATTGCAAGAAATGCCTTCCAGAATAAGTATTGCATATCCTCATGAGTAAATTCCTCAATAAGATTTGAGTTACGTTTGTCAGGTACAACTCTATTTGTAATCTCAAGAATTTCAAGTCTTCGATAAAGACCATCAGTCTTATCTTTGAACATAGGCATTTTATTACAAGAGAAAATAAACTTTGCTTCATTGACCATTTGATAAGGTTTTTCATATTTTTGTTGAACCATAATAGGTAATGTACCGCAAAGTATTTTGATTGTCGCACCATCGAGAAGAGTATTCATTGAAATATCATCACCGATATTTACCAGTTTATCTTTCAATTGAGCTGGCATGAACGGACTCTCTAAGTCTTGCATGCTGAGTGCTGCACAGTTTCCAGCACCAAGCAATCTTCTAACTAACTCACAGAATGTAGACTTACCAGTAGCACCGGGGCCTAATAAGAAAAATATTTTTTGAAATTTATTTCTTGATACAAAACAGTATCCAATAAATTCAAAAAGCTTATTCTTCTTTTCAACTGCAGATTGCTGTTCATTATCTGGAAGGCCCTCAGTATATCCAGATAAACCATTGATAAAGTTCTCTATTCTATCAGACCTTGCACAAGATGGAATAAACTCTATATCAATGTACCTTGTTGTAACATAATCAGGATTAAAATCAGATAACTCACCAGTAAGCAGATTGAGTACACCATTTCTGACTGTTATCTTTCGCCAGTCACTATTTACATTTTCTGCTGCAGTATAAGTTTTAAGTTTGATAAATTCAATAACCTCATTTCTCTTTTGCTCACCAAACTCAGCGTACCTTGCATGAATGTATCTGGCTAGTTGGAAGTCATCACAGTTTTCATAAAACTTACCATTGAACATATACATACCTTGATTGGTAGTAACGATTTTTAATTCTTGCAATAATTCAATAGCAATAGTATTAGGACTTATTTTTATTACATTTGTACCTCTTTTAAGATTTTTGTTAGAGAGTACAGTTTTCTCTAATTCCTTTTGAGAAAGCGGTTCATCTAAAATGTATCTATTACAAAGAGTAACCGCTTCTTTGATTTGCTCAATAGTAACATTTTTGACAAACTTGAGTTTTGTCATCAACTCAAACAATGCGCCATTCCTACCACCTTGCTGTATTGCATTCATTTCAGGGCAATCCATTTTCTCAGGCAATAAATATTGAGGCAAATCTGGAATAGAGTTTGCAGTAGTTACAACACGTCTATCAGGGTCATTGTAGGGAAGTACAATATAACCCGAAGCATTGGATCTGGTATCAATTTTTATACCTAATCGGCAAAAGCAATTTTGTGTTTGGAATACACCTGCAATAGATTTGAAAAAGAAATGGCAGCCATGTTCCGTTTCAAATATTATTGTATCAATACCTTCACCCATTAAAAGCATTTGAACTTTCTTTGCAACAGGTTTATTATCAATATCAATTATTGTATATCCATCAGGTACTATCCAACCTACTCTATTTTGAGAGTCTTTGATTTGTGAATAAGTATAGATACTATTATTAATAGGTGCTTTATGACTAATACCAGCTTTCAGTGCTCTTGGGTCATCTTTGAGAAATACTTCCTTATATTGTGAATTTGGAAATAATTTTTCAATTATGTCAATCATCGATATCACCTAAGCCTACTATTAATTCTTTAAATAATGTATCAACATTATAATTGTTTTTAACACTTTGCCATATTTTAACCTCATATGTTCCAGCATTAATCAATGCATAAACTGTACAATTTGATTTCTGCCCACTTCTGTATACTCTACCGACAGTTTGAGTATAATCTAAGTAAGAGAAATTGAAGGTATACAATATTATGCAGCTTGTAAATTCCTGTAAGTTAACACCGATAGCTTTCTGCTCTTGTAATAGTAAAACTTGTTTCGAGCAAAACTCATCAAATTTATTAGTATGACTTATCTTCGCATTGTCGAGCATTTTGACAAGACATTCATAATCATACTGATAAAGAAATACAAGTATAAGTTTTTCACGCTCTTCTAATTCAGACAATATCAAATCTTCACAATCTTTCAATTTAATATTTTCTTTGAATACAACTGCCTTTTTGGTAGCGTCATATACAAATCCATTAGATAACTGATGTAACTTTTGAATACAAGCAAGTTTATTAACAGTTTCTTGATGGTCATCTGCATAAGTAATAATACCTTTTGTAGCGTCAATAAACTGCTTAGTAACCATACCAGGAATTTTAATTTCTTTAACTGTGAGCTCTGGCAATTCAAGACAGTCTTTTGATCTGAGTACACTTGCATGGTCACCAATCCGTCTAACAAGAATATCCAATGCACCAGGCTTTAATTTATCTGGCTGATAAATAAACTTGCCAAATACCATACAAACAACTTTACAATCATAAAAAGTGTGCATAAAACTATCATAGCTCTCTTTGAATTCATTTATATTCAAAGCATTAAATATACCCCAAACATCAAGAAAGCTTGTTGCATATGGAGTTCCAGTTAAACCCCAAGCATATTTACAGTTATAGGGTTTTGTCAGATTTTTTACAACACGAACGATGTTAGATTTTCTGCTTTTAAGCTTATGGCATTCATCGCAGATAATATAATCATAGCGGTTAGTTTTATAGAATTCTCTGTGCCTGCTCAAATATTCATAAGACTTTAAATCAACATCATGGTTAATAGGTAAGTCGCTATACTTCTCCCACATATGCCTCATAACATATGCAGGAGATAATATTAACAATTTACCTCTCGGTAAAGAATTAACTGCAGCAATGACGGTATTTGTTTTGCCAGTACCTACTTCCCAAAACAAACATGAGTGTCTATTTGCTAACAGATAATTCTTACCGGTTTCTTGGTGAGGAAATAATTTTTCAATCATCTTCAGGCACCCCGATTTGAGAATTATCAAGTAGTATTTTTAAGTAATTCATAAATGAATTAGCAGAGAATTTATTATTAACGGCTTCTTCATGCGCCATGATTACCTGCAGCAATGCTACAAGAGCATAAGTCATCTCTTCACCAGTAGTGCCTTGACTAATAGATACTCTATAATCTTTCTTATCTGCTAATACATTGAGTTCCTCTGTATCGCATGTAACCTTAAAAATAGTTTTGTTTTTTCTTTTCATGTTTTAATTTCCTCGCAAATTCATTGAATTGCTCTACAAAATCTTCATAAGACCAAACAATCCAGTACTCGCCGCCAGCTTCTCGTATATTTTTACAAGTAACCTTTTGAGCATCAGATTGTATGCCGTCTTCTTGCTTAACCTCAATACCTACAAAACGGCCTTTTATGCAGCAAATGATGTCAGGTATTCCTACCTTCATAGCAGCACTTGCTGCATGCTTAAAGAACCAACAATTGATACCTAAGCTTGTCAAAACCGTTTTAATCTTATTTTCTATTACTTTTTCACGCATCTCAATGTCCGGAAGTCCCAATCAAGAAGCTCATGTACTGTATCAAAACCCACAGGACAACCGCAAGAATATTTACCTTCTTGGCAAGGTCTCTCAACACAAGTAGGCATGAAGAATTTATCGAGTAAACCAGTTTTCTCAATAACCTTTTCAACCATAAGTCCTACAACATACCTGGTTTCATTAGTATTTCTTCTGCAGAGTCTTTGATTTGCAATAAACATGAGTTCTTCAAGGTTGACTTTAATTAAAATATTGTTACGTACACACATAGGCATTACATACCCAGCAGCGTCAGTATCAATACTATTGCTTACCAAACTTGCGTACATCTCAAGAGACTGTTTACAATGTTCAATGTAAGCATCCTTTATAGTATTATCATGATTGCAAAGTATGTCATAAGGCACCACAAACATTTCTCTTGAAGGAATTACATTTTTAGTGAGGTTTGCATATTGAATACTACCAGACATAATATCACACCCGATATGATGCGTAATAATTTGGGATAAAAATCGCCGTGATGCACCAGTAATGATAAACTTAAATTCTGTAAATCTTGCGATTTTAGAATGCGGGAGTTCAAGCATCTTATTGATTTTTGTCATATCCCATTTTTCTTTTTTAGCAATGTCCGCAGGATTATCAAATTTACCCATACTTCTGGTCATTTGACATGCTGATTGGACATCGCTGAGTGTATCTGCACTGATTAACTGAACTTTAATTTTATCCATTGATAGACCTCACAAAATCACGCGTTTTAAGTGCTTTCTCTTTTTCTTCAGGAGTAAGCGGTCTGATTGCTTTCATGACAATTTTAGAGTATACAATATTAGTTTTGTTCTGGGCTTTTTCAAGAGTAAAGGAAGTTAAAACATCATTAAGAAACATACCTTTGGTAAACAACTTAGTTGCATAAGCATTAAGTACACCAGTAGAACTTACGGGAAGAAGTAGACTATAAGGAAGCATCTCACCAGACAATTGAATAAACAGCTGATGTTTTTCTTTGCAAGCTTTACCACCATTCTTACCAGATCCAAATTCAGCATAAGGACAACCTTCGCAAAGTACAGGTTCGTATGCAATATCATCGCCTGCGCCATTATCTATTCTTCTCATACCATTTATACCATCTTTAGAGAAGCAATCAGGCGGCTGACTGGAACCATCAAAGTCACCAGCAAAATATACATTCATAGGACCATGATCGACAATGACACCGATAAGTTCTTTATAAGGTTCCTCATCAATATCAAAGTATACATTACCACCAGATGGTATTTTGAGTTGCGGACATTGCAACTGAATACCATTTAAGTTCTGCATAGCATCTTCGGTAAAAGATACAAGGTTAAAGTTTTCTTTTGTTACGAGTTCATTTGACATATTGATTACCTCCAATAAATTGTTATATAATTTTCGTTATGGTCAGATATTTCAATCATATACCCATTCTTTTTGAGCTCTGCAATAACTTCATGCGTAATATTAGAATTTTTACATTCAAAAGTTACTTGAAATTCACCACTTTTTATTTGCGTCTCGAATAAGTTCATCGAGATCGCTGAATGCTGCTTTACATAAAGCTTGCAAGTATTGATAAGTTTGTTTATCAGCTTCAAGTGCATTAATCATTGCTCACCTCCATGAAATTGATAATATGTTACGAATACCATCAGTAATAGTAACCTTATAACCAAGCTTTCCAAGTTCGTGTACAAGTCCTGGAACTATCTCATCATTCTTAACTTCAAAAGAAACTCTAAACAACCCTTCTTTTACATAGTCGTTTATAATTTTGCTTATATCTTCCATTGCTTGATCAAAAACGTCACTAAGGCTATCAGTACTTAATTGTCTTGCTTCTTCAGCGCTCAACATTGTTTACCTCTACTACAGGGACACTTTCAGCAGTAATTTTATAATCACTTGAACAAACATAATTTTCAGCATACTTTTTATAAGTAAAATATGCGGTACGCATTACACGCATATCCCAAGTAATGTATAAAGTAGAGTTATACAAGCTTATACAAAGATAACCTTTTTCTTCAAGATAATTGCTCACACCATCTTTGATTTCTGCGCTTTGAAAATCTTCTTGAATGTGTGTTCTACCAACTTTGCTTGCTTCTTCAATTTTTCTCAATGTGACTTCAAATGCCATATTTACAGCTTTGTTGAGGTTAGAATTAGTTTCATTAAAAATTTCTATAGATTTCATTTCTTTTTGCTCCTTACCACTACGTGGGTTTCATCATAAGGCTTTACCAAATTTATATACTCTTTAGGTAATTCGCCATCATTCATTTCAACAATATTCTGCATATAGCTTGTTAAAGCCGCCGCAGATATACTAAAAAGATCAAATGCATCATTTCTCAGTTTCTCAACGAGTCTATCTTTATTTTCAACTACAGGAGACCATCTTGTTTTAGTTTCAAGTCTAAAACTTAATCCTGAGGTATTGTCTTGAGGTGCGATCTCAAACTTAAGTACCTCACTTGCTACCATTTCATTGCAAAGTTGCCTTCTCAATTGTTCATATACTTTTTTCTTTTCATCAGCGTCAGCTTGCGCAATTTCATAATCGAGTTTCGCAATTCTAAGCTTCTGAGCAGTCAATGCATACTTATCCATTTATTTATCCTTTTTCAAATTATTAATATCAAAGTCTTCTACTTCATTTTCAATAGGTGCATCTTGTATATTTTCTCTAATACTAAAATGACCATTATCGAATTGTACTGGACAAACCTTCATAATGCAATCTTGACAAATGTCAAGTTCCTGCATGGTAATACCTAAACCATTCTGATCCATAACAAGAATTGGGGTAGTAATTCTGTTGGTGTCTGTGATTTTCTCACAAATGTCACAAGTGTGTTGAATTTTAACCATTTTAATCATCTCCTTTGAATTCTTCAAAACATTTATCACTGCAAAAGTCATACCATTTGTCGCCTAATTTGCGAGCAAGCCAACCTTTGTCTTTCAACTTAGCTTGACTGCCTTTATAATCAGGCTTTGCTTTGAATTTGAAATCTACTTTCTTTTCGCATAAATCACATTTACAGTGAAGTATGCCACCGGTTCCAAATTCAGGGTTCCAAGTTACTTCTTTCATTTAATACCTCCATAAAAGTTTATAAAATCTTCAATAAGATCTGTCTTATTGAGATTCGACTTGTGAATGATTTGGTCAACTGTACCCTGTGCAATCAAATAATAATATGTACAGAAGTGATTTTGACCTGTTCTGTATATTCTGCGCTTTGCTTGATCCATATCACCCCAGTTATGGGTTTCTGAATAGAATATACATTTATGCGCTTTAATCAAAGTAATACCAAGAGATGCTGTTTGTAAATTACCAACAAATATCTTGATTTTGGGATTATTCTCGAATTCTTGTACCTTATCAAAACGGTCTTTTACTGAACCATTTATACCTGTGCAAATATCTTTATATTTATTAATAAAATATTCATACTCTTTTGTATACTTAACGAATAATACAACCTTCTCGCCATTATCAAGAATATCTGAAATTAATTGTTCACAATCATTACGTTTGGGAGAAGCATATTCTACGCTTCCTGTTATCTGTTGAGCTTCACAAATTCTTTCAAGTGCTTTCTTGTCTGACGCATATACTCCATCGAGTTGTATCAATTGACTCACATCTGGATGAACAGGAATTACAATATCTTCCCATTCAGGCATATCAATGAAGTCTGTTATTTTACCAAAAATAGTATATGGAGAAATAAGTTGCATCAATTCATATGTCCTACTTGCACCACCATTTGTTATATATCTTGCTTTGAACTGTGCTGCGGTAAAACCATTCCAAATTTGAGGACCTGTACAAGTAAGTATTCCAAATAAATCCATTAAATCACGTGTTATGGGCGTGCCGGTTAAGCAAAGAGTGCGTGTTGTTTTAACATATTTGGATATGCATTTATGCGTTTTACTGCTGCAATTTTTGATTTTATGCGCCTCATCAAGTATCACTAAATCAAAGTTTGATACGCTTTTTATGCTTAAAAACTGTTCATAATTTTTAATGCAAACAGCAGTCATAATATTCTCAGATACGAGCATGTCAAGATCTTCGTATCTTGTGTATGAAATATGAAATACTCTTGACAATTCGTATTCCCACATTGAGATCAAAGACTTAGGACAGACTATCAAAAGTCTTTTTGGTGAGAGTTCTTTTGCAATGTACAAAGCAGTAATTGTTTTTCCTAAGCCCATATCAAGAAACAAATTTGCTTTTGGGTGAAAGATTTCTGGAGTATTTTTATAATAGTCGATTATCTTTTTTACCCATGTTTTTTGGTAGTCATAAAGTTCCATTTAATTTTCCTCACATAATATATAATGCGTATTATGCAAAAATTTATGCTTTATTTTTAATATTTTCGAAATTTTTAAGCACAAAAAGTAAATTTTATGCATTAAGCGCGGGCGCTAACGTGCTAACACTTCCCGTTACACGATCGTGCGTTATCTAACCGGAAAAGGCCCGTGAAAACTACGTGAAAATACATAAAACAATTACGAGCGATCGTGTATCGGGTTGTGTTATTGTGCACAACGCTTGCCCAGGTGCGCACACGTAAGGCATTATAAACTTAGCATAAAACATTCAATATTTGCTTTGAATAGAATGCTTAAACCTGTGTCATCTTTGTACTGGTCAATAAACCAAAATTGTTTGATATTTGCTTTTGCATTAACAATTAAAGCTGCACAAGTAGGACACGGAGAACTTGTACAAATCATAATTTTTGGTTTATCAAAATTCTCATTTTTAACTAAGCAATTTTGCTCTGCATGCGCACAACCAAATTTCGATACTTTCTCACACAAACAATTCTCTTGCTCAATAGGTCCTCCGTTAATTCCAATGGAGTATATTTGAGTAAAATCTTCCGATACTAAAATCGCTGCTACTTTATCCTTTTTGCATTTACTCAATTTCTGTAAATCAAGTAAATAATTCACTGTTGCCAATTCCTTTTCACTCAGATGCTTTACAACAAAATTTAATTCTGTATTATCTGTCCACATTATTGTTTACCTCTAAACATTATTTTATACGTGCGTATAAATATATTAATTAAAACGCGTTTAGGCTATCCTAAGATCGCGCCTATTGCGTTTTATATACAGGGCCCTTATATTTTATTACGTTTTATATAAAGGCCCTTAAACGCGATCTAAATGCTTCTATATATTATCGCACATATCCTTATAGAAACACCAGTTACACCACTTTTTTCTTTTAGGAAATTCGCCTGAAAGAATCTTTTGTTTGGTTTCTTGTACTCTATTCCATTCAACTTCACAATCATGCATACTTGGATTATACTGCACTTTGTTTACAATTCTTGAGTCAAAGAAAGGTTTGATATTGATATATGCAACATCTACATTCTTTGGATCAATATTGTTTTCAGTACAATAAATATACTTGTAAATCAAAAGCTGTCCTTCTTCAAAAATAGAGTCTACTGTTTTAGGTTTCTTAGTGACTTTATAGTCTGCAATGATAATTTTACCTTTATCTTCAAATTCATCTTGCATTAATAAGTCAATATATCCTATAAAGTCATCTTTTTTGATTTCAAGTTCTTGACCAAGTATAGTATTGATACCTTTTATCTTATCAGTATTGATTATAAGTCTTTCAAAGTATATTTTTCCAAGCTTATCTGAAATGTATTTTTGAGCTTCACAAAAATATTTATGCGTTAAAAGTTTATAATTATACATTTCCTCAGACACATTTTGGAAGTTTTTTGTCATATTATAATACTCATCGTAGGAATTAGATAAATCAATGAACCCGTCATATTCACTCCAAAGTTCTAAAGCTTTATGAATAGCACTTCCTAAATCTAAATTTGGATTAGACGGTTCTTTGATACCATCAATATACCTAAATTTGTATTTCATAGGACAGTCATTGTACAGTCTGTTCTGTGAAAAGCTGTAATTGATTTCTTTGTCGTTAATTTTCATTTTGTTATCTCCATTATCTTTAGCCTAAATGTGCCATAATCTGAATTGCAATATAAATAAATGCTACCGATGCAATTATCATAGAGACAATTCCAAGTGCAGTTATCTCACAAGAAAATCCAACAATCATAAGTACCATAAATACTATGTAAACTATTACTGCGATAATTGTAAATAACTTGCTCTTATCGGACATTTCAATTTTTCTAAATCTCTTTCTCATTACTATATGCCTCCACATAATTTATTCTATATACAAACAAATATCTTGCAAAGAATTTCATCCACTTCGCATAAAGTCTTTTGACTTTTGCAAGCGCTCTGGCATTACACTCGAACTCATCTTCTGTATCAAAATGGCATCTACTAAGAGGTCTATCAAAATACAAGATTATTACTGGAAAAGATATAAGTTTTGTTACAAAGTCATGTATATCAACATCATTATATTTAGAACATTTTCTATATACTGGTCCATAACAAATTTCACTTATGAATGACCTGTCAAGGATAACATCTTGACCTTGTAAATGTAAATTAATTGCTTTTTGTAATTGAATTTTACAGTTAGTATTTTTATCTGCATGTAAGACGGTTGCAGTTTTGAACTTACTTGCAAAAGTACTTTTACCTGATTTGTCTAAACCTTCAAGAATGTATATCACTTATTCTCCTCCCAACAATACACATAGTTTATTACTTCTTCAGCTCTTTCAGCGGTTAATGCTGGCATATACATATCCTTGATATATTTTTCAAATCGCTTTTTAGTATAACATTTATGCTTATTTACATGCATACAAAAGTTACAATCAAAAAGCAAATCTACTGGAATATGCGAACTTATTTGTTCGTTTTCTAATAAAGTGTATATTCCTTGACAACAAATATACATATACTTTTTAGTTTTTAAGAAATATTTTTCAGTATTTCTATTTACATATTCATAGATAATTTTGCGTCTACAGTCCACAAATAAATCATTGTTTATTTTGAAATAAAGTTTATCAAATGTCTGGCGCATAAAAGATTTGAGTCTTTGCATAATTATAAACTTTTCCATCTTATGCTTGCTTCTTTCTGTCATAATAAATCTCCAAATTTGTTTATTAAACGTCTTTTTACTGAACGTTTTATTTCATATAGCCTACTCATTCCAATATTGAGTGCTATGGCAATAGCATCATCGGTCAAACCTTTGATTTTATATCTTGCATACAATCCCATATTTTGCTCAGTCACTTTATCACTATCTATGAGTTGCTCAATATAATCGAGTATTGCTTTGCATGTTGCAAGACTTTCTATCTCATATGTCTCACAAATTTTGGCATCTTCTGGTATATAATCAGTCAAATCCTCTAACCGTGTATATGCTTTATATCTACGGATTATATAGAAACAGTTCTTTCTTGCAATTGACCACCATATTCTTGCGTTATCGTCAAATGATTTATCTTTTGCATAATTACCATGTTCTTTATAAATTCGTAATAATATGTAAAACAATTCTGAAGCTATATCAATGTAATTATAGTTTGAGAATTGATTTGCCATTTTATTACTTATCTTTACAAATAAGAATGCATAAGCATCATCTTTTGATAGTTCTTCTGAGTTCTCATTTTCAAGTAAAATTTTTTGATAGTTTTCGTCAGCACATTCAATTATCTTACCGTTCTGCAGTTTTATATATTTCATTTTCATCACCATGCAAATATATCAAAACATTCTTAAGCGAAGACTTTTTGATTAGACAACTGCCAAAAGCATGGATAGTCATGTCTTCTAAATCTGCAATGATAACATTTTTGAAAAAGAACTCATCCCCTAAGTTTGTACCTTTTGATATAAATAACGGATTATATGACATAAAATTCTTTTGATATGCCATTGCAGTATTTAACCAATATGACTCAAACTTCTCTGTCCATTCTTCAGGAATAGCTGAGCTTAAATGCCAGTCTTCAATATCAAATGGGTCATTAAATAGCATTGAGCAATTAATATAAGTATATTCATCAGCTCTTTTCTTTTTATTCTTAGCTTCCTGATTTCTGTATTTTCTATCAGGATTAATAAAGATACTGAGCATATCAAATTTCTTATATTCCCTTATCATTACAGGTATTTCAAAAGTATTTTGGTCTTCGGTTTCCATTTCCATTGAGTTACCATATTTATCTACATACATCAGTTTCATTTTCTTTTACTCCTTTTGTCAATTTCTTTCCAATACGTTATTAATAATGTCAAATATGCTATAGACATAATTATGCCGAGTACCATATTTATTGTAGTATAAGTGTTACTATCATTTATAAATTGTACCACCGAATATCCGGTTAATGCAGGAATTGTAACAGAAAGTACAATGATCGATGTTATAAGTATTTTATACTTCATTTTCTGAACCTTCCAGTTTTTCAACAAGTATTTCTCTTATCAAATCTGAAATAGATTTCTGTTCTTTTTCAGCAAGAGAATTGAGTTTAATTGCAATGGACATCTCAACATAAGATGAGACTCGAATACTTCTGGCGTCTTTGTTCATTTTGTTTACTCCTTAATAAAATTTTTATTTCGAAAATTAATTTATCGATTTATAATGTATTTAGGCTATCCTAAGATCGCACCTATCGAAAATTTTATGTGACCTCGATAATTTATATAGGCCATATATAAAACGCGATAGAGGCGATCATATGCGTTCTTAATATTTTAAGCGTCACTTATATCTTTATCAATAGTATCTCTAAATCGTACAAACACTGGAAACTGCAAAGATTGTAAACCTGTTTCTTTATTGTTAGTTATATCTTTGTACTTTACTTCAACAAGTTTGTGCAAAAATGCTTCTTGCATTTCCCATATTTCATATCTTTGCTCATCAGTAAAGCCTGAACCTACATAAACTGTGTTTGAACCCATTTTACAAACAAGCGCACCAAGAACTCCCTCGTACTTTCCAGTGCCTTCTTGAAAACCTATTACTTCTAAATCAATTGTATTGAATTTCTTGTACTTGAGCAATTCGGAAGTACGCTTGAATTGATACATACTATCACGGTTTATCATGATACCTTCCATTTGATTTTCATAAGCAAAATCTGAACATATCTCTATTTGATTAATGCTATATCCTGCATAAAATACTGGTATTTCTTCTACATATTTATATTTGCTCCATGGAATACTGTGCATTCTTTTAAGTCTTTCTTTGTACTTAGTATCGCAAGAGTCATTTGCCCACCACTTTGCTGGTATCATATCAAAAATAATGAAACCAATCTTTTGTTTTTGACTAAAATCATTTTGAGATGTAACTATTCCATTACCAATCCTAAATGCCGCATTGTCACTTATATTACCTGTAGTTTTCAATCTTAACTCACCATCAAAAGCATATGCTTCTCCCATATATTTATTGATGTCACACAATTCCTCAATTATATGGTCTAATCCCAAGAATTCATGCCCAGTTCGTGAAATTAAATGGCCTGCAAAATACGTTGCTCTTGTACCATTTATTTTCTGACTTATACTAAACCACTCACCGTCTTTTATCATGCCAGGTTTATAGGTTTTTGCAAGTTGTACATTCCAGTCATCAAACAGCTTTGTGTTCATTCTTAGCCTCCAATTCAAATACGTTATATACTTTATGATACCTATAAATACTTTCTTCAGAAAACCACATCATGTAATCATAAAGTTGATATTCAATATTAATATCTTCATTTATTATGAGTGCTTCAATCCAAACAGTATCATAATATCTTTTTGTTATAGATTTAACCAGTATATAACGATTGTTAAATCTGTCATCTGGATACTCAGAAGTCATTTTGAGTAAGTCACCGATATGAATATCTTTTGCTGTCAACATAATTTTATTCCTTATGAGTTCTGACATAATCTTCAAAATTGAGAATATTGTCGGCTGGTATATTGTCAGTTGGTGCATATGTTTCTTCTTCATATTTTGCGGCATCTGCCATATTTTGACAAAATACTGATAACGGTGTTTTACCGCCAATTTGATTATCAATCTGTTTTACAATATCCTCGAGTATGCTATATATTTCTGAAAATACAAGCAATGGATCACTTAATTCTTCATTGGTAAGTTTAACCTCAACAAAGTGTCCTTTTGGCTCAGCATATGCTTTGATCATTAGTTTCTCTCCTTATGTTCAAATTGAAAACTTCCATCTGACATTATAAGATAATCACAATCTTTTTCATCAACTATTTTACTTGTATATCTGGATTGAAATCCATACTTGGACCGTATTCAAACTCAAGTAGTTCTTTACAACCTTTGCAAATGCAAATGGTCTTAGCTCGGTCTTTCTTCATGTCTGTTTTCATTTTTCGTCTCCAATTCAGCATATACCGCTACAACCTTTGCAACATCAAGTATAAATTCACCGTAATCAATAGTTACTACATTATTTGATTCTTTGAGTGCCTCTGTCATATAGTCTGCAGCAGACATTACCATAATTGCCATGTCTGCAACCACATCAGTATAGTTAGTATTATCAGTATTTACGACTGCACCATCTTTGTTTACTTTTATTTCTAGCATATTTTCTCCTTGTAGCTTCGCCACCTTTAATGTGTTTTAATTTATTATGTTGTTCTAATCGAGTTCTTACTGCAAGAAACAGGTCATAGTCAATGTCTCTCAATTTCATAAGATTGAAATGTACATTTGTTTTACTAAAACCTGTTTTATTTGCAATTTCTCTAATCGTCATGTCTCGCGATACGACAAGCATTCCTAATTCTCTAATGGCTTCCGTCATCATGTTTATTGTCCTCACTAAAAGTAAGATCTTCAATTTTAATGAGCCGTAAGTGTAATCTGATAGCATTCAATAGTTCTGCTACTGATACAACTTTTATAACAGACTCATTGTTATATTTGAAGTCATATACTGACCAGTCGATACGTTCTATTGTATAGTTATTATATTTACAAGTTTCATCACGTTTAAGTTTCAATGCTTGCAAACAAAAGTCGTCAAATGAATTATTGTTTTTAAGTTTCTTAAGTGACATTATTTGCTCCTTTAGTCCAGACTGGACTACTCAAAGATTTTAATGTTAACCCAGACTATTTTGCAACAATCTGGGTTAACACTACAAAGGAAAACTTATGTGTTTTGAATGGTCACAATTTAGAAGGCACCATTATCATCGTAGAAGACACCATTATCATCGGACTTAGTGTCAAGTCCATCGGTTACATCAACCTCAGCCACATCTTCATCGAGGTCTTCAATGATAGCTTGTTTCTTGGTTTTGCGAGGCTTAGCTTCTTCGAGATAGGTTTTACCTTCAGCTGCAGCCTTTTCAAGAGCTTCCATCTCAGCAAGCAACTTTGCTTTCTTTTCCTCGATAGTCATTTTCTTGCCAGTTGCTTTCTTAGGCTTGTTAGCCTCAGCCTCATCAGCTTGTCTCTTAGCTTCTGCATCAGCTTTAGCTTTGAGTTCATCAAACACAGTCTTATCCTCATCAGACAAAAAGTCTTTGATATTACCAAGAGTAACCAGTCGAGAGACTCTCGGCGTAACTGTTCTGTGAGCGGTTTCATCGATCTCAACTTCAAACTCTTCACCTTCATAGTCATTGAAATTGACCGTGTGCCACATTTTGGGCGTACCAAGAGGTTTGAGGTTAATCCAATACGTCCCGGGTTTCACCGACTCTTTGTTGACTTTCTGGCAGTTAACTTTATAGATCGTGCCATTAAACTCAACTGTGCCTTTTTCCTGCTCTTTGTTCACTACTACTGTAATCATTGTTTAGTCCTCCTGACTAATAGTTTATTTCAGTCTTCCGACTGTTGGTGTGAGAAATAAGAGTTGCACTCATTCTAAGCAGCTGTGTCTCACATATGCCTTAGCAAATAAAGTAGTAGTCATTTATTTGCTAAGGACTAATCCGAAGGTGTATAAGCGTTATTTGACTGGCCACATAATATATAATGCAGGTTTTCAATACGTTTGTGCTTTTATTTTACTTTTATTTTTTGTGGCTGTTCAGGACTCATTTTCTATTTTTATAAATATTATAAGTTGGAAAGGTATCAATAATACGAAGTGAAATGGTTAGTCATTTCCAATGTCTCCTATCAATGAATTTATTGTATTTAACTGGCGAGAGCACATGCCGAGATTTGCACCTGAGGAGTCACATGCTATATACGCACATACGAGGTTTATGGACTTCTTGATTATTGTTAAGGTATTCTCGATCTGCGCCGTTGTCTGGTATATTGTTAGGTTAATACCTATTATGTCTTCGCAAAGATCTGTTATAGTTTCTTGCGTAAGCTCATGGTTTTTGGCGGATTTTATTTTGTCGGTCAAGTCATCGAATTGATCTGTTAAGTCGTAGAGATTATTGAGATAAGTGGTTAATTGTTTATTGGGCTTTGGTGTGAGTTTGGTTTGCATATTAAAAGTCCTCTCTAAGGTCGATATCTTCATCTCCTGCTCTATACGGCTCTATTGAATACAGAATGCGCTGTGCAAAGTCATGGGATTCAATGAAATGTTCTAAATGTCTTGCATCCGCATCAAGAATATCGCGAGCTTTGATTATATCAATGAAACGTTCAAGAGAATAACCGGATTCGTCAAGATATTTTGCATAGTATTTTACTGTGAATTTTTGTAATTTCATGTTATAGATATCTCCTGTTGGTTTTATGGGTTTATGGATTTATCCCTTTGCAAATATAATTTTTATTAGATGGTTTATATACGAAAATATTTTAAACGGAGTGGCAATATGATTAAGTATGGCTTTGACGTATTTAGGGTGCAGTGCAGACAATGCAACAGTGCTTAAACTGGAGACAAATGGATCAAATAGCCTTACGTGTGCGCACCGAGCAAATATACAATAACACAACTAGCTACACGATCGCTCGTAATTGTTTTATGTTTTCGAAAAAAATTTTTTTTTGAGTTTTTCGTCAACAAAACGGGCGATGGTGTATCGGGTTGTGTTATCTTGATACTGCGCGGCCGACTTCAATAATATAGAGTGCAACAACACGCTAACATAGACAAAGGTCGTTAGCGAGGGTTACCGCGTGATTGTGTCCGTGCATAAAGGCAATTTCCAATTTTGAGGCGTTTTGAAGTGCTATGCCCTAAAATTTTTCCGCGTGCTCTCGGTAGATAGCAGCGCACTCTGCCATCGCAGTGTTATCGCGTGAAGGAGCGCGCGTATAAAGGCAATTGACGTCGTTTTTATTACTGCTACAAGGTAAAATAAAAGCGTTGTTGCTTTGACTCTGCACTTGCACAGGATCATTGCAACAACGCTTACTTAGTTAATCGTTATTAAGTTTTGCAATGTAAATATTGTACATTTCGTAGAGCAGTTCTTTGATTTCATTTTCATTGAGTTCTTCAAATTCATAGACAGATTTTGCAAATGCTATTGGATTAGTCTTTTGCATTTGATCAATTGCCAGCGCTTTCCAGTTATCGAGTATTAAGTCAAATCGTTTAATCGTATTTTGTTTTGTCAAGTACTCATCATAAAGTATTCTTGCAACATCATCGTCATATTGAAACTTTTGTTTCAAATATTCCATAATATGATTAATATTGTGTAATGCAATTATGCAAGCATCATCACGCGTTTCATCGTTAGCCTCATTCTTGTAATAGTCAATTTGATCTACTGCTTGTTTGAGGTTACTGAGAATACTGTTAAGTGTAAGTGTACGATCTTTGTAAGCATTGATCTCGTCTTCATTGCGCCATTCGTCAGGCTTGCCAGGATATGAAGCAACGTAGATTACGAAGCGATCGTTGATCTCTGCAGCTATGCGTGTGTAGTCAACATACTTGTCATATTCGATCTTAAAAGTTAAATTGTAGTTTTGTTTCATGTTACTGAAACCTCCGTTAATTTTATTTAATCATCGTAAATTGATATATTTATATAATTTACAATTGATTATTTAATTATAAAAAATATTATTTGGTTATAACAAGATTAACTAATCAACGAGCAATTATACGATTATTCATCGTTAATTCCGTTAGCATCGCGACGTTGTTATTCTCGTTTGGTTTGTGTAGTTCGTTGCGACGTTTTCGTTCTCGTTCAAAAATAAAAAGCTGAGGGAGCTTTCGCTCCCTCGTTTCTTAGAACAAATCTGCAATTGCATTCAGGTCGATTTTGCTTCGGTTGTTAGATTTCGTAAGTTCTTCGCAAACTTCGTTTAATCTGCCTCCGTGAATTTTCTTCCAGTCCGCAACTCTCGTCCACCACTCGTTGCCGGCACCTTCTTTCGGCTCGACCTTCCATTTATGCTCGAGCGTTCTCGGTGCCTTCGTCTTCAATTCTTCCAATTCAGGATACTTCGCCGTATTCAGCTTGTTCGTGAACACATAGTACTCATGGTATTTGTAGACACCGTTGAGTGTGCGTGCATGCCAGCTGCCGGTGGCTTCGTATTCTTTGCCGGTTTCGTTGTTGATGATTTTGCAATGAGTTCCATCGATAATTTTAACTTGATACATATAACACCTCGCGTTGGATTAGTCGGTGGCATCGTTTTCGTCGCATATTGCTACTTGACTACTTGACGACATCGCATTATTAAGTTGTTAATATAATTTAATATTATTCAGCGACAGCTGACGAAATTTTATTATATTAATTTCAAAAATATTAAATTATTTATAAAAATTAACTTTAATAAATATATTTTATATATTTATTATTTATCAATTTTTATAATTAAATAAATAAAAATAGTTGGCCCCGCCTCGTGAACGTTCCCTTTATGCTTATATATGGATGACTGGGTGAGCATCGCCGCATTGTTTGCACTACCACACAAATACTTCATTATATACAGCACCGTTGCACCGCCACAATTATATTTTATTTCTATACCACATCCTGCATCTTCACTTACTCACATTCACCAATTAAAGTAAATAAAACGCCTATAGCCCGAGTCTCTCGAAAGTATCTTTGCTCAAATAAAATTTTTGTAAAAACAAAGCACAAAAACGCTCGAGAGGGCGCATTATATATTATGAGCGGTCGTGATTATTAAATCTTCCGATTTGTATCTTTGCTTTCGTCCCGAGCAGAGTTTGAATAGTTTATTTTGCATACAACCGACCGCTCCTTATTTACATTTCAACAAGCTCTCGCAGCTTGACTAAAATAAATACTTTGCTTACTACCCAGGGCCTAACGGCTCAAAGGAGGTTCACCATGAATTACAATGAAGTTACACAAACAACGCAGAGAGCTATCAAGAAAAATACTCAAAGGAGCATCTTTGCTAACAACTGGGAACTCTCAGCTAAACTGATTGGCGGCATAAGTATACCAGTAGATGTTATAAAACATTTGAAAGGTGGACCTGAAACATTCTTAGAGCAGTCGAATCTATTTCCAGTAATAGTCGACCAGCTTGATATAGATGAGCTCTCGCTCGAGGATTGGATGATGGTATCGCACTTTGCTAATGGCATTGAGAATGCAAATACGCAGTCCGCGTCATTTGTTCGTGATACTGGCGGCGGTAAACCAGTGGACAAGAAAGAGATCAAGAATGACAACAATATTGCTCAGCTGACAGACGAGCAGTTAGATTATCTCTTGGATAATGCTGAGGTGCTGGATGAAGAGTAACATATTACCTCCCGGCATAAGGGATGATTCTCAAGAAAGCATCATTGATACTCCTAAGATTCAGTTAACTAAGGCGCAGTATGAGGCAGTCAAGGCCGACAAGGCACGCAGAGATACTATTAACTCCTATTATAGGTATGTCTTGAAGTGCAGACCCGACCTTAAACCGACACACCTGCATGAGGTGCTCAGTACCAGAATACAGAGCTTCTTAGAAAGACCTGGAAGGATAGACGGTACTGAGTTTTTGCTTATATCACTGCCGTTTCAGACTGGTAAGACTACTTGGGGCGCACAGTCCATACCAAGCTGGTATATGTTCAAGCATCCTGGAAGCAATTGCATTGTCATATCGTATTCAAGCAACTTTGCTATGAAGGCCTCGGCTGAGAACAAGCGTAAGATTGAGTGGAACATTGACATGTGGCCAGGTGCCAAGATCGGTAATAAGTGGACCAACGAGGAATTTGAGGTAATCTTTGATGAGAAGAAAAACATCAAAAGCACTTGTCTTTCTGCTACTATGTCTACTGTCAATGGTAACCCCGCTGATGTGGTTATAATTGACGACACTTGCCATGATAGTACTGAGGCAAATTCTGATACATTTAATACTACTCTTGAAGACAATTGGTTGTCAGTCGTGCGGTCGCGTGTCAAGGTTGGTGGAAAAGTAATCTTGATGCAAACCAGATGGAATATGAGAGATATCTTTGAGGTCATCAAAGGTGTTGAGGATCCGGCGGCTATTGAGATATTGAATATACCGTGTGAGTGTGTTGACGCTACGAACGATCCACTTGGCCGCGAGTTAGGTGACGGTCCATGCCCTGAGATAGGCAAAGGTAGAACGTGGGTACAGGCATTCAAGAAAGCGTACATACGCAAAGGCAATTTGCTAACTTGGGAGAACAACTATCAAGGTAACCCGACAATTGGGTCAGGCAACTTATTTACTGATAAGATGTTCAGATCCTGTGAATGGGGTAAGATAACCGACAAAGGACTTTTGCATCCGGATGGCAAGACTACAGTGTGGCCGGTCATAGCATTGAGCATTGACGCAGCGCTCAAACATGAAGAAGATAATGACTTCAACGCCTTACAGGTATGGGCAAAATTGGAAGATGACTACTTTTTGCTACATGCGGAGAAAGGTCGCTACTCATTTCCTCAGTTGCTTGAGAGGATAAACGCACTGGGTAGCAGATTCAGATTAAATTACCACTACATTGAGGAAGCTGCAAATGGTGTTGCTGCCATAGATATGCTGAACGTAGCACAAGTCAAAGGTGTCATACCTGTTAAGCCTGAAGGTGGTAAATATTCCAGAGCGATGGCAGTTACTTGGCTATTCCACAGTGGCAAAGTTTATTTTGATAAGACGGCAGACTATTATAATGAGTATGAAGCATCATTGAAAGCCTTCCCCAAAGGTGCACATGATGATGACGTCGACGCAACTTCGCAAGCACTCAACCGGATGACTATGATATTAGCAGCTGAGTCGGTACCTAAAGAAGTTATTGCTAAAAGTAGGAACTGGACAGAGGACATGGTTGAGGATTATTTATCGGGTAGTGAGCAGGATAAAATAGCAATGCGGCAAGCTTGGGGTAATCCGCCATTTGATATAGGAAATTCAGAAGGTTTTGACCTAATGGGTATAGAGGCTTCTTGAGGTGGAATATGACATTTGATGAAATTGTAACTAAATATACTATGAGTAAAAGTTCTGCCGATATCGAGATTGTTAAGATACCGCGCAGACAGTCACTTTATAAGGGTGAGGGTAAGATTAAGAATAAAAAGACTGGTGTCGAGGTTCAGGCAGAGTGTCATCAAAATATTACTTTTGAACTCATTGAATCTCAGATCAGTAATACTGTACCCGAACCCATAGTAACTCCGTTGATGGCTGAGGATGCTCAACGAGCACTACAAGCTACTTACTATTTAAGCCAGGCTATGAAAATGCAAGACGGCATTGCTATCAATGATAAAGCAGAGCGTGGTGTCTTGAAAAATGGTTATGGTTGGTATTTGATAGAATGGGACCAGTCGAAAGCAAGTAATTCAGGTTTTGGTGGACTCAAGCTTACTTATTATCCTGCCGGTAGTGTATACGTGCAACCTGGTATAACTGATTTCAAGGATGCCGAGTATGTTTTCTTAAAGAATATTGCTACTTGTGCCTCCATCAAACGACTGTATGGAGTAGATATACCGCCAGACGGCGATGGTGTGGATGTTTGTACTATAATTACTTGCTACTATTTGAACGAAGATGGCGACTTGGCAAGAACGATATTTTCCGAAAATAGTATGGCTTTGATTTCTCAAGATAATTACTTTGAACTTCGCCGCGTTGTCAGATGTAACGAGTGTGGAGAGGTAATTGTCAATCTCGATCAGCCGTGTCCGACATGTAATAGCGACGTCTTTGAATGGGCAATAATGGATGAGGAAATTGCTACTCAGGATATATATGAAGGCAATATGGAAGAGAACGCTCGGTTGAGGGCGGAAGCTCGAGCTAAGGGTGAACCCGATAATCCATATGCTGGTCTTGAGAAAATCGTGTCAAAAGGCGATAGGCTTCCTTCGTATCACATACGTGAGCTACCAGTTGTAATGCGTGTAAGCATATCTGCAGATGATTCTATATATGGTATATCAGACATTGATATGATTGCTCAGAATCAAGATACCCTTAATAGGATTACGACAAAAGAACAAGAAAATATCTTGAAAGCTGGGTCGTTTGTAACCTATCCTCAAGGTACTAAAATTCCTTCTGATGACAGTACTTTGAAATTGGTACCAATACAAGATCCTCGGATGATTCAAGCATTTTCTGTGCAAACAATACAAGCAAATATGCAGCAAGATGATATATTTGCAACAAGAATGTATCAGTACGGTAGAGCAACTCTTGGTATAACTGAGAGTTATCAAGGTAAAAAGGATACAACAGCAACGTCAGGTAAAGCAAAGCAACTTGCAGCGGCGCAATCTGCCGGTAGGCTTGAGAGTAAACAGCGTATGAAGGTTCAAGCTTACTCTGAGATTTATAGAAAACAGTTTAAGTTTTTGCTTGCATATGCAGATAAAACTCAGCACTATGTTAAATTTTCAGATGAAGGTGATATCTTGCAGATGCAGTTCAATAGGTATTTATTTTTGAAAAAGAATAAAGAAACTAATCAACTGTATTGGGATGATAACTTCATTATCGAAGCTGACAATGCATCGCTGTTTGGAAATAAGCAAGAGATGTGGGAAACTATGACTGCTCAGTTCATGTCTGGTTCTATCGGTAATCCAGCAGATCCGAACGTTTTGAAATTATACTGGTCTATTATGAAGCAATTGCAATTCCCGTTTGCTGCTGCAATAAATCAGAATATTACAGAACGTGAGCAAGATCTAGATCCTGCGGTTAAAGCATTTTTGTTCAATCATCCAGATATTTTGGATAGAGTTGCTCAGATGATGGCGGCAGAGCAATCTGATCAAAGACAAGGGCAGACTCCAAATGCACCGTCTCAGGCAAGTCAGATAACTGCTGGTAAAGCTAAAACTGGTCAGAATGCTAATGAAAAGCCTGAACCTGCTAATCCTATTCCACCTGCTGCACGTACTGAATTGGAGGCGAACAATGCTCAGAGTGAAGAATAATGATATTTATTTTGCTAGAGGTGAGACTTCAACTTTGAAGTTTGAATTTTGGACAAAAGAAGGTACTCCATATATACTCCCGGCTAACCAGAAAACCGGCAATCTTGCCTCTTATGCAGATGTATTTACTGATGGTGATTATGCGAAAGTAGAATATGAACCGAGTAAATCTGAACCAGCATACCGACTTGGTAAAAATAATGCAATAGATTTTAGAAATGGCATTTCACAATACAATATTGAGCGAATAAGATTAAAATTTTGTTCAAGCGTAGTTTGTAATATTGCAATAGCTATTCATGGTTTATCTAATGCATTATCAGATAGTATAACTCCAGGTGCATCTACTAAATCATATCTTCTTAATGGTTTAGCTGATAGTGGTAAGTTAATAACTTCTATTGATATTTCTATAACTCCATTAGATGTAAGTGTTCCAATACTTTGCTGGTTGTATGGTATAGAATTGGTATATAAGCAGGATGATACTTTTGGCGCGCCATTAGTTTTGAATGCATATAAATCGGGTACAATCGGTAAAGATTTACAAAAAGCTACAGAATTTCCTACTATTGCATTTACTGTTAGATCTGGTAGTTATGATTCAATTGTACTTGAAAAATATTTGAATCTAAAAGCTCCGCCCATGTATGGTGGCGATAATGATTATGCTGCTGGTGGTTATAATAAATTTACTACTGATCAAATAATGGAAACCAATTCTACTTCGGTATCAGATTCACAGGTTATAAGTGATGTAAACTGTGGAATTTATAGAGTATATCATAGTGTAGATTCTTATGGTAAAGATATTTATCAGCAAGTAATTTTGCTAGCAAATGGGTATAAAGTTGTACCATATGTATTTAATGTAGTTGTAGTTTTGAATTTTGAAGATACTGAAATGCTTGAAGCAAAAACTTATATTTATGATGTTATTGCATATGAAGGCATTACAAAAGGCCCTCAAGTATTTCAAAGTTCATTCAAAGGGTTTCCTTATAGTAGCGTATCGTGGAAAAAAGAGCTAATCCAGCCTCATAAACTTGTTATAGAGGATACAAATAATGCTTAATCCTTTGACAACCATATTGTTAGATCAAATGGTTCAAGAGGAAGCCTTAGTAGGATTAGCAAGTTCTGATGACACTGTTGTTACTGGATTAGCCAGTTCAGAAGAAGTTACTATATCCGCTCTTGTTAAATTGGATGCAACAGTATTTCTTGATGTGGATTGTTGCTCTCATAAAAAACAAGATAGTTATGATCCGCGAATAAACTTATCAGATAAAACCGTTGTAGGTGCAATAAATCAGTTGGTTGGTATAACCAATCTATTAGACCAAACTATTACAAATTTATCTGCTGAGTTAAAAGCTGAAATAAATAAGAAACTAGATAAACGTACAACTGATGGTAGAGCTGCTGCATATATTACCCAGGGTGACAATCAAGTTTTGATTACAGTTGAAATATCTGAAGAGCCTTTGTCTATTGTTAGACGAAATGGTGCGGGACAGATATTTACAATGAATCCTACAGAATATAGACATGCAGCAAATAAAGGTTATGTAGATAATGTGGCAATTCAAGTTTTAGAGGATGCAAAAAATTATACTGATAATATGATAATTGAGCATACTGGTATTCAATACGAAATTTTGGAGGAACAAAAAAAATGGCTGATGTAGTAACAAAATCAGTAAGGTTAATGGATAAAGAAGTTAGGCTTTATCCGAGAGTAAAATTAGAAGATATAGTTAAATCGGTAGCAGCAGATGGCACTGAAACTGTTGCTAAATTAGTTGAACAAAATACCACATCTAGCAATATAGTATATGGAACTAGCAAAGTTACCAACGGTGATACTATTATACAAGCGTCACTTCCTTATTCTGAAGCAGCTAACGGTGGAACCATAGCTAAACGAGATAATAGTGGTAGGTTAGACGTAGCAGATCCAACTGAAACTATACAAGCGGTCAATATGGGTTATGCTAATACTCACTATGGTAGACTCTCTAGTGGTAACGATTGGACTAATTTGAATAGGTTTAATACGGAAAGTATTTCTGTTTGTGCTACAGATAAATCTATTTATATGAAACTTACAAATCAAGGATTTGTGGTAAAAACTAGTCCATCTTCTGAAGAGCATAACATAACATTGCAAGATGCCAACGGTACTATTGCATATTTAGGCGATGTAAGTTCTACAGCAACTAGTACTTTAGCTTCTGCTAAGACTTATACCGATCAACAGATTAATGCAAAGCTTTCTTCTGCTTTGAAATATAAAGGTTCTAAAGATACTTATGCAGACCTTCCTAAAACTGGAAATCAAGTAGGTGATGTTTGGAACGTTGTAGCTGCATATGGTAATGCACATGCAGGTACCAACTGGGCATGGAACGGTACTGTTTGGGATCCTCTTGGTGGTACTATTGATCTTACTAATTATGTTACTGCACCTGCGGCGTTTACTACTGCTGGGATGATTGTAGTTGTAAATAAGGTTGGTTCGAATAGAGAAATAAAAGAAAGTACGTACGCTCCTGGTTCAATGACTGCCGGCAATCATCCAGCAGCTATGCTACCAACTGCACAGTCTGTATTTGAGTTTGTTGATGGTAAGCTTTCTGGCAGTATCTGGGATTCTTCGAAAGTAGTTTATGGTGAAACTGAAACTGATAGTACTACTTGGGGTGTGGCAAGTATGGTTCTTGCAAGCAGATTGGAAGATGGGCATATGCTTGCAAAAGAAGCATATCGTGTTCAGACTACTATGACAACAACTGAAACTCATGATACACTTCCTACTTCCAAAGCAGTATTAGATTTTGTTATGACGCGCACCACTGAACTCGGTCAGTCGATTAGCTTAAAAGTTGATAAGAAAACTACTGCTGGTACATTTGCATATGCTCATGTTGGAGGTGCTCAAACTGAATTTCCAGTAACTCCTGAAACAGCTGTAAGTTCTATAGTTTATAGAGACTCTGCGGGTAGAACAAAAGCAATTGGTCCCATTGCAACTTTGTCTACAGCTACTGCCACAAATATCGGTGTTGTAATATCGGATGCTAATAGAGATTATGTTACCACGGGATCTATACTTCAAACTTTAGTAACTCACATCAATTCGTCTCTCGGTTTAATTAATAATTCATTGATTACTTATGAAGAAGTAAGTGCATAAAGCCTATTGAATAAAAATAGTTGAAAATTCAATAAATTCTTGTAAAATTTAGCATAAACGCCTCACATAAACGCATTATATATTATGTGAGGCGTTTGATTATGGCTAATAAGTGGGTAAAACTTAAATCAAAATCGGATGTTTTATATCCGAAAACACAATCGACACTTCTTGAATGGGGTGGACCGAATATCAACGGCAGTTTTTCACCCTTAGATGCCGCGCTCTCTGATGAATTATCTGCTAATCGTTTTGCTGAAATGCCCAATGAAAATTTTGTATTCGAGCGTTCATCTGATGCTGGAAATACTTGGACAACTTATACAGCACATGGCTATAACTTAGTTACTTCTAGTACGAATGTCAATAATGGTAATGTCGTAGGTAGCCAGTCAGTTAATAACTGGCACAGATTCACTATTGATGTACGACCCGGTTCGAGTAATAACTTTTATGGCGAAATTCGTAAATTTTTGTTTTGGATTAACACAAATGGCGCTACTGGTTGTAAAGTAAAAATAGACGGCTCTACTTTTGCCAATCCGGATACTTTTGTAAAAATTGTTGAAGCTCCCATTAGTGGTTGGAGTGGTTGGAACGTTATCAATGTAAATGTTACGGCCGGTTTAGGAAATAATACCTTTTATAAAAAATTAAGATTTACTTTTTCACAAACTGGTGTAAATACATCTTATGATTCCAATTTAATCGTAGATAAAATGCGAGTTTATTGTGCAAATTGTTGGTCTGCTCCCGGGAGTTTTGCATTACAAAATAGACTGTATTATATAGCTAATGGTGAACAGGTACAACAGTATTCGATACGATTTGTGGCTGGTAGAAAATTATATGGTATTGCTTCGAATGCTGATTTAGCTAATAACTCATTAAGGCTTGGAGATCAACTCCCTGCATATTATCTTAACTATCAGAATCTTAGTAATAAACCAACATCGAAAATTGTAGCTGGCGCCACAAGTACTACAAATATTAATAATACATCAAGTAATCCGTATATAAATTCTGTATTTGATGGTGCAGTGGCTTCTGGTATTCAATTATATAGCGCTGAGTTAGGTATAAAGTCAAATAGTTTTGGTAAAATTACAATTGCACCGAGTGTTGCACCTGGCATGTTTGCGGCAGATAATACTACAGCGGTTTCGCCCGAATATTCCACTAATCCGTATTTAAGATTAACTTATGGAAGTGTATATTCTACTGGTCCAAGATTAAAGAGCGGTACTAATATTCAAATACAGTCAGATGATTCAAACAATATTACTATAAATTCTACAATACCAGATGCAACTTCAAGCACTACGGGTTTAATGACTAGTACATATGTTCAGCGTTTGAGTGCTTTATGGAACGTAGTTGGTTTGAATAATTTTAAGAGTGTAACCGGAAAATTTACAGGGCTTTCTGGAACCATTTATTATTCCGTATCTGCTTATGATGATAGATATAATGATATTACAAAAGTACGCGGTATGCTAAAAATTACATACGCTACAACTAGCGAGGATTACAAATATAGAACTATCAACTTATCTAATATTAGAGGTAAGCTTGGAACTACATTTAGCAATTTGACACAAGCTAATTTTTTAGATGGTTATTGGTGGGGCGATGTTCTTGAAAGTTCTAGTTTAGATATGTTTGGATATGGTACAGCTATTGCGAAGAATGATTCTGCAGATTTTTTAAGTATGGGGCGTTATTATACTACTTCTTTCACTTATGGGAGTTGGGCTCAAGATACTTTTAAGAATGCTATGCGAAATAGCTGTATATTTTTTGAAATGTGGTTTGCAAAACCTTAATTAAATTGGAGGAAAAATTAAATGGCTTATCCAAATTATGGTTATAACAATTATGGGTATATACCTGGTTATGCTCCAGGATATACACAGCCGCAATATGCGACTAATCCATATCAAAATATGCAGCCAGTTCAAACACAAGCTGTTCCAAATACTGTAATTCCTCCGACTACTAATAAGAGACTCTGCATTAGTCAAGAAGATGCGATGAGTAGACAAGTTGAGAATAATAGCAGCTATGTTTACTTTGACCAAAATAAAGACATAATGTATGAAGTGAATACTGATGCTTGGGGTAAGAAAACTTGTAATGTATACAGTTTGGCTGTATATAAAAATCCTGAAGCTGCAGAAGTGCCTAAAGAATCTTTTGAAGATTTATCTAAACGGATAAGTCAACTTGAAGATAAAATTAAATCTATGGAGGTAAATACAAATGCCCAGTATGATGGCCAGCGGAATGCCGATGCCGGTAAACCCGCAAATGCAGCAAATAATGAATCAAGTGCAGCAAGCCAAAACAAACCCGCAGGCGTTCATAAATCAACTGTCCCAGCAAAATCCGCAGATAGCTCAGCAAATTAATTCTTTGCTTCAAAGTGGAGGAAATCCTCAAAGTATAGCCATGCAAATGTTACAGCAGAGAGGAATAAATCCAAGCCAGCTTATGCAAATGCTGGGACCTAATCATTGATATTAATTCTTAGAACGTACGGCTAAGTATTGATATAAAATAAATTTAAGGAGATATCACTATGGGTGATGGATTCGCAGAAGGCTTGGCAGTAGGTCAGAATAATGGCAACAACGCTAATGCTTGGGGAGGAGAATGGATTTGGATCATTGTCCTTTTTGCTTTATTTGGATGGGGCGGAAATGGATGGGGTAACCAGAACAGAGGCCAAGTAGGAGGTCAGGAAGTGGGATATGAACTTGGTAAATTAGCTACGACAAATGATGTTGCCAGTGGCTTTGCAAATAGCGCAAGTCTTGCAAGCCTAAATGACCTTAAACTTGGACAGGCCGGTATTCAACAGACTCTTTGCCAAGGATTTAGCGGTGTAAATACTACTATCCTTCAAGGCGATAATGCTACTCAGAGAGAAATTGCTAATATTGGTTTCCAACTTCAGAATTGCTGTTGCCAGACACAGCGCGCAATTGATGCAGTAAACTATAATATGGCAACTAATACTTGTAATATTCAGCAGTCCATTTGTAACAGTACTCGTGATATTATTGATGGTCAGCGTGAAAGCACGAATGCAATTCTTGGATTCCTTACGAATGAAAAGATTTCTTCGTTGCAGGCTCAGAATGCTCAGCTTACGGCCCAGCTTTCTCAGAATGCTCAGACGCAGACTCTTATTAATACGCTTCGTCCTGTTGCTTCTCCTGCATATATTACCTGCTCGCCTTATGAGAGTGCTTATGGCACTCGTAACGGCGGGTGTGGCTGTGGATGTGGCTGCTAATTAAAAATATAAGGCTCAGTGAGGCACAAATTAGTTGTGCCTCACTTGATAAAGGAGGTTAAATATGTCGTGTAATACTCGTTGTAATATTTGCGAACGGATAGTTTTTAGCAATAGTATTACTGTTACGGGCGGAACTTTGGTAATCAATATAGCTAATGGTAGTTATGCAGATTGTCAGAAGTTTTGCCTTATTTTAATTCAGAATATTCCTGATACTGCTACTATTAACATGCCGGTCGGAATTACTATTGGTACTGATACTACGGTATATCCAATGGTTCGTTGTGATTGTACTCAGGTGACTGCTTGTGCACTCAGAACTCGTACTCGTTATCCGATGAAAGTAGCTACTACAGCAACTTCTGCAGTTTTCAAAGTACTTAGAAATCTTTCTTGTGCACCCGATAATAGACTTGCAGCAGTACCTGTACCGGCTACTCCGGCACCTACAGCTTAATAGGAGGAATTAAAATGCGTAATGCTATAGTTGATCAAATTCTTATGGAAAGAATGAACCGTCGCGGAGGTTATGATGGACGCGACTATGCGAGAGGCGATTATGGTCGTGGTGGATATGACGGACGTAGAGGTCGTGATTACGGACGGGATTATGCTCGTGGCGGAAGAGACGGACGTGATGAAAATTACGATGAAGAACGCTTTGAAGATGAGGATGAGAAATACCTCATGGAAATGCAAGATGGTAGACGTGGAGTAAAAGGCACAGGTAGAGGCAGACGCAGAGGTCGTCGGAGAGATTATGGAGAAACATTATCTTTGACTAAATCAGATATAATGAATTGGAAGCATAATCTTGAAAATGCTGATGGTACCAGAGGTCCTCATTTTAATATGGAACAAGTTATGGAAGCAGCAAAAGCTGTCGGAATCAGGTTTGAAGACTTTGACGAAAGAGAACTTTGTATGACTGTGAACATGCTTTATTCCGATTATTGTGAGGTGAATAAACCGTATGTATCTCCTGAAAGAGAATGTCACTATTACGTAGAATTGGCTAAAGCCTTTCTTGAAGATGATGACGGTCCCGAACCTTCTGAGAAACTTGCGCTTTACTATTATTGTATCGCGGAAAATGAGTAATTACAGGTACTATAACAGAAATCCAGCAAATAATCACATTAATGATTGTGTCTGTAGGGCAATAAGTAATTGTACCGGTTTATCATATGGCGCAGTTGATAGATTGCTTGCCACTACGGCCAAGGATAATGAGTGTGAAAAACTCTGTGTTTGCTGTTATGATAAATTACTTAAACGATTGGGCTACAAGAAACGTTACTGTAATAATGATGAGACTGTCGCAGATATTTCAATGAAGTACAAAAATTATAGAGTCATAATTAGAATAAAAGCTCATTTGACTTCTTCAATTTATGGTAAGATTGAGGATACTTGGGATTGTTCAGATTATTTTGTTGATTGTTTCTGGTTAGTTCAGTAAATATTATACAGGCTGATGAGGCCTGTATAATTTTTATAAAAATTCTTGTAAAAATTAGCATAATATGTATTTTTTCGTGCATTATATTTATTAGAGGGCTGCAAATGAGACTCCACTCAAACTCGCCCCCAAAAGGAGATTTATTTATGTTAAAAGAACAAGGCGAAAACACTGAAGGAACAGTGGCTGTGCCGCCGGCAGCAACGGAAGAAACTATTACTAAAATTGTGTCCAAGCGTTTGAGTGAAGACCGAGCTAAATTGGCCAAAGCTTTAGGTTATGATTCGTGGGAAGCTGCGATGAACTCTGGTATGGACAAAAAGTTACTTGATGCAGGTATTGAACCTGAAACAGCAAAGCCTATCATTGAAACGATGGTTGAAAAGCATCCAAAAGTACTTGAAGCGGAAGAACTTATTGCAAAAGAGCAAAAGAAACGTCAGGAAGCTGAGTTGGCTCTTTTGAACACGAAGTATGGAATTAATATTAATTCATTAGAAGCTTTGGATGCTGAAACTAAAGACCTCGTAAGTAAAGGTGTTTCTCTTGATAAGGCATATGCAGCAATTCATGCCGAAGAAATTCTTGCAAGTAAAACTGTAGCGACTGCTACAAAAGCTAATAGTACTTCCTTAAACCATATGACAAGCTTACCTGGTGGAAGCGCTACGCCACCAGTAAACGCTATCAGTATCAGCCAAGAAGAAATCAAGGCTGTTAAGCAATATCTTCCGAATGCAACTGAAGAAGATATTAAAAAATTCTATGCAGCGCATCCAGAATTAAAAAAATAAAAGGAGTAAATTATGGCAGCTATTTATGGATATGAGCGTTTTAATTATCCTACTACCAAATTTGTTCATTTGAAGTCTGCTGTAACTGGTGGTGTTGGTGCTACTAATAACCCTGGTTATACGACTACTGGTGGACTTGGTGCAAAGGATGTTGGCGCCATTGTTGATGTTACTAATTCGACTGGAGCTGGTGCAGTTCTTGCAGATAAATCGAAAGTTGCTTGGACGGCCGGTCACACGTATTATCTTGTTGCAGAAATTCCTGTACCTGCAGATGCAACGGATTATGGTTTTGTCGGTGTTATTTTGAGAGATCAGGGAATGATTGATAATCTTGTTCCCAGACGTCCTCAGCAAAACTGGGCTAAACAGTTTTATGACCTTAAAACTGGAGGTGTTAAGTAATGGCTATTATATTTAATATTTCTGAAGCAATCAAGGATTCTTCGTTCAATGTGCTCGGTCTTCAGATTCCCATGCTTCTTGAAAATCAAGTTGAAGAGTTCCAGAAAGGAAGTAAAATTTCTGATGTATTTGTAAATAAGACTCTTGATGGATATTCTACGAGTTATCATACGACCGTTTCGCATGGTGGTTTCCGTCCTTCTGAAGATATGGAAATTGCTAAGTTGCACGATTGGGAAGATTCCTATGGCAAGACTTTCATAGCCCAGACTTGGAAAGATTCCTTTGCAATTTCTGAAGAAGCACGTGAAGATAACAGAAGTCTTGAGATTGCTGGTAAGGTTAGAGATTTTTCTACGAACTATGCAAGAACTCGTGAACAATATTGTGCAGCGACTGTGTCTGGTGCTCTTACGGCAAGTTTCAAATACGGTGGAAAGAAATTTCCGCTTTCTGCAATCGATAGTACAAATGCTGAGATTGATGGTCCCAAACAACTTTATTTTCATCGCTATCACTATACGTCTGTTAAGGTTGTAGATGAAGCTGATTTCATTGAAATGAATGGCCGCGAACCTTGGACCAATGCTGGTACTACTGACACGACTGCTCCTGGAAATACAGCACTAGCTGGTAAGTATGCTACGCCTCCTCAGAGTAATAAGTTCCTAGTATATGGCGGTAAACTTGATAAAGATGGACATCCTATGGATAAAGGTCTTAATCTTCTTAAAGTTAACCCTGATACGGGTGATACTGCTGACAATATGGCTGTATATGATCAGATTAGATTTGTTCTTGATGCCATCAGAGAGTATGGTATGAATCATAGAGATTATGACGGACGCCTTGTTCCTCTTAATTATTCTAAGATTGTTATGCCGTCTAATTCGATGTTTAACAAATCTCTTCGTGCAGCTCTTGGCGCGAGCCTTACGGAAGGTCCTCTTGAAGGTCCTTTGCAGGGTGACAAATTCAGTATCACTGAATGGGCGTATCTGAATGATCTTCCTGGTTTCAAGAAGAAAGAACTTGGTATGCTTATCGTGGACCCTACCAGAAACTCCACCGAACTTGGCTTCATTCTTTGGGATAGAAAACCTTTGACGGTTACCAGTTATCTTCAGGATGGAAACAATACGATGGTTTGGTATGGTCGTGCAAGATTCCGTACGGATACTTGTGACCCTTATGCTTGTGTGTATGTTGCATTTGGTGATCTTGAAAATCTTACTGCTCAAGCATATTCGGGTACTGAGTCTACAAAGTATACGAAAGGTTCTGCAGCTACGAAGACTATTACTGATTCCAATGCTACATTTATCGATTTGTCCACATTTGAAATGACGAATAATCCTACGGTTTACACTGGTGTAACCGCTGGGGCGTAAATATTGAGGCTTTGATGCCCGTTGGCAGAGATGCTGACGGGCATCAAATTTTAAGGAGTATACTATGATTTATTCTGAAATAAAACAACGTATTTATGATATTTTGTGTATGCCTTTTGAAGAAGCAGAGCGACTTCATTATACTGATAAAATTCCAAGAGCTATAAATGAAGCTTTGTTCAGGATAGCTCACAGCGTACTTCCAAATCTTAGAGAATACGTAGTGGTTTTGACGAAAGATATTTTGCCTGCAAAGCTTACTATGCCTCCTGATTTTATATCTTTTGCTGATGAACAAAATGCTTATTTGAATGGTAAACAATTTGTACTTGAGAATTTCGTCGGCGAAAATGGTGTTATACTAACTGGCAATGAAACTGAAAATTTGTATAGTTATGGTACATTCAAAATAGCACCGAAAAATGAATACCATATTTTTTACAATGCGCTTTATCCTAAGCTTGTAGACAGCGGAATGTATTTTAATAAAGTTACTTTTGCTGAAATAAATATTCCAGTAGACAATGACAACTATACTATTGAACAAATACCTGCCGAATCTTCTCGCTTAAATAATACAAGTATATACGAAATTCCTGATATTGCTGCTATGCTAATTCCTCATTATGTTGCAGGTCAATTATTAGTATTGGACGATAAAGTACGGTCTATTGAAGAAATGAACGAATTTGAAACGCTTCTTGCAACAATTAATACTAATAGAAACGAAAGACCTCGTTCTTATCATTCATCTAAGGGGTGGTATTGATGGCAAATAATATTTATAGGCGACAACCAGTTCAACATAAATTACCAACAGATTATGCAAGTATTGATAACGTGAAATACTTCAATATTAATAATGTTTCTGGTTTACAGGTTTATGACAATCCGCTAGTAGCTGAACAAAACTCTACTTATAATTGCAAGAATGTTTATCGCGATGAGCTTGGTAATTTAACAGTTAGACCGGCAGTTCATTACAGTATGTCTGATACAAATACTATACTAACTACCTCGTATCTTACTTGGTATAAAGAAACGAGACTTGGCATAATATATATTTATAAGTGGGGCGGATCTAATACGAGCACGGCATATGATTCAGTTAATATACAACCAAAAGGCTCATCTAGCATTTGGCAGAAATTGATACTGCATGGCGAAAGCATTTCTGTAGAAGAAACTGAAGACGGCGTTTATATTTTGTTAAATGTATATGATGCTTCAAATTTGCCTGCAAAGACTAGACTTGAATTTTGGAAAGTAAATAATGATGGTACAGTTGAACAAGTAACTGGTGAAATACAATTAAATAATGTATTAAAACCAGATTTATCTTTGTATAATATTTTGAATGATAAAATATATACTGACCAAACAATTATAAATTCCGATGACTCTAAAAATAAATATGAGGTCATAGCGTCTATATTAGCTGAAGTAAATGCTCAGCCATTTGATATTATAAAAATACTTAAGTATAAGTTTGGTGTTGCTATATTTTATTATGAAGGCAATATATTAAAAGCTTTATTATTAAAAGAATCAGGATTGATAACAAATATTGAAATTGGAACATATCAAAAATATACATCTGATTGGAGAATTTTTGATCCATTTTGCATAAAAGAATATCCAGACGGAGAATACTTTGATTTGACATTCATGTATTCAAAAAGTACAAATACCTATATTACTGAAGTATCTGTAGGATTTTCTGGTAAGGTTACTACTATATCTGATGAAAAAGCAATAGGTAGTACGATTGCTAATGCAAATGGAACGCCGTATACATTGCTAGATGCTCAACCTGCATATGATGGTTATTATATTGGTATAGCCCAAATGACTACGGTAGATTCATCAATTCAGCATTATAATATGCGGATGATGCTTGTAAAACAAGGCTCCGTAGTAAAACTTTTTTCATTATCTAATACTTACGCTTCTATT